>ERZ778018.53-NODE-53-length-270736-cov-9.979452_pt1 | contig 270736 bp, 239 predicted proteins | sample MGYA00375748_ERZ778018 | MGnify/ENA primary metagenome ERZ778018 (study PRJEB29350, sample SAMN05509839) | bioreactor metagenome | biome: bioreactor; material: wastewater | place: South Africa: University of Cape Town | collected 2014-04-22 ...
GCATGGGCTTGGTTGCCTTGCTTGTCCTTGCCGCCCTGCTGCTCGCGATAGCCGCCTTGACGAAGTACCTGTTCTTCGGCCGGGGTCATGTGCCGAAGTGAATCAGGCCGCTGGCGTAGAGCAGCATGCCCGCGGCCGAGGTCGCGGCGAGCGCCTGGAGCATGCCGACATTGAACCGGAAGATCGCGGCGGCAGCGGCCAGTGCGAGGCTCAACGCCCACAGGTCGACGCTGCGCAGGATCGGCGCCTCAAATGACAATCCGTAGCCGTGCACCGCGACCACCTCGCGAAACACCGTATGGAGCGCAAACCAGATCGCCAGGTTGAGGATGACGCCGACGACCGCTGCCGTGATCGCCGACAAGGCCCCGGCCAGAGCCTTGTTGCCGCGCATCGTCTCGATGAAGGGAGCGCCGAGGAAAATCAGCAGGAAGCAGGGCGCGAACGTCACCCAAGTCACGAGCAGGCCGCCAAGCGTCCCGGCAATCACCGGTGGCAGCACCCCGGCATCACGGTATGCGGCCATGAAGCCGACGAACTGCAGCACCATGATCAACGGGCCGGGCGTCGTTTCAGCCATGCCGAGACCGTCGAGCATCTCGCGCGGCTGCAGCCAGTGGAAGCCTTGCACCGCTTCCTGCGCGACATAGGCCAGCACGGCATAGGCGCCGCCAAACGTCACCATCGCCATCTTGCTGAAGAAGATGGCGATCTGGCTGTAGACGCTGGAGGGGCCGAGCAGGATCAGCAGGGCTGCCACGGGGACGAGCCATAGCGTCAACCAGACCGCAGCGGCGTTCACTGCGCCCCTCACGGACGGCTTGGCGTGTTCCGGAAGCGCGTCGCCCAGAAGGCTGTCGATCAACCCAGCCTCTCCCGGCCCTCCGTGTCCTCCACCAACTTCGAAGACCGGATTTCGCGACCGCCCCCCGAAGAACCCGATCAAACCGGCGGTCAGCACGATGATCGGGAACGGGATGTTGAAGAAGAAGATCGCGATGAAGGCCGCCGCCGCCAAGGCTTGCATCACCTTGTTCTTCAGGGCGCGCTTGCCGATGCGCATGACGGCCTGGATGACGATCGCCAGCACGGCTGCCTTCAACCCGAAGAACAGGGCGGCAATGAAGCCGACATTGCCGAACAGCGCATAGATCCAGCTTAGCGCCATGATCGAGACGATGCCGGGCAGAATGAACAGGCCGCCCGCCATGATGCCGCCGCGTGTGCGGTGCATGAGCCAGCCGATATAGGTTGCGAGTTGCTGCGCCTCCGGGCCCGGCAGCAGCATGCAATAGTTGAGGGCGTGCAGGAACCGGCCCTCCGATATCCACTGCTTCTCCTCGACAAGAATACGGTGCATGACGGCGATCTGCCCGGCCGGCCCGCCGAAGCTCAGCATCGCGACCCTTGCCCAGACCCGGAACGCCTCCCTGAGTGAGATGCCGTGGACTGGAGTTCCTGCCGCCTTGCGCGGCGCAGTGACAGCATCACTCATGTCACGCTCCCGGCTTCTTGGCGGGCCAGTTATGCGTTTCGTCGGTGGCGTCCCGGCACCAGCGATAGAAGGCATCGTAGAGCGACATTCCTGCCGCGAGCTGTTCGAGATCGTCGGCATACATGCGCGATAGCCCAAGCGAGGCGGCCAGCAAGCCGGACGCCTGGGGAGCGAGGTCCAGTCTGGCCGTATCCGCCGCCCGAACAATTGTCGCGAGGCGTTTCAGCGCCTCGATGCCAAGCCCAAACTCCTCCACCATCACGTCAAAGGTGCAGGCATCGCCGCGATGACTCCAGAACACGCCTTCGATATCGAACGGCACCGCGCCGAAATGCTGTCCGACGGCCTCGACCTCGGGCGGCGCGACGTACAGGAAGATCGCCGCAGGGTCGATGAAGCGCCGGATCAGCCACGGGCAGGCGATGCGGTCGATCTTCGGGCGCGACCGCGTCACCCAGACGGTGCGCCCGTGCGCATCGCGCGGAGGGATTTTGGCGGCGGGCACCAGCGTGAGCTTGTCGGCACACCATGCGGTGAAGCCGCCTTCGAGGCTGTCGGCGGCAATGCCCGCAACCCTCAGCATCGCTGCCGTGCCCTGTGCGAGCTTCTCGCCCTTGAGGCAGGTAACGATGACCGATCGACCGGCATAGGCCTGAGCCCAGTCGGTCACAGTCGTATGCGAGCGCCTGACGGAGCCGGGGATGAGCCTTGGGTCGGCCGCGAAATCCTCGTCGGTGCGAACATCGACGATTGCCGGGCAGTGCGGGAGGCCGATGAGGCGGGCGAGTTTTTCGTTCGAGATGCTTGTGAAAGCTGACATGACGCGTCCTTAGCAGTGAGTGCTGGACGCGATACTTGGGCATGTCGCCTCGTGGGGAGATCGCAAATCCCCATGGTCACTAGCGTAGCGCAGACCCCAAGATTGGCAAGGCCTTCATCCGAAAAATGCGCTTGATTCCTATCCCCCTGGTCAGGATATAAAAGCAGCATGATCAATCCCCCACACCAGCATCACGACGATGTCGCCAAGCGGCTCAAGCGGGCTGAAGGCCACATCCGCAGCGTCATCGCCATGATCGAGGCCGGCAAGCCGTGCCTCGACATCGCCCAGCAGTTGCATGCCGTCGAAAAGGCGATCACCCAGGCCAAGAAAATCCTGATCCAGGACCATCTCGACCATTGCCTCGAGGATGTCGTCGGCGCTCTGCCGCGTGATCAGCGCGCACCGATCGACGAATTCAAGGCGATCACCAAATATCTCTGAGGCTTACCGATGCCGAGCTTCGCCGCACTGATACAGCAAGGATCGGCCCACGCCTGGTTGTTCATTCCAAGCGCCATCGTGCTCGGTGCTCTGCACGGGCTCGAGCCGGGGCATTCCAAGACGATGATGGCCGCCTTCATCGTCGCGATCCGCGGAACGGTGAAGCAGGCGATCCTGCTCGGCCTGGCGGCGACGGTTTCGCACACGATCATCGTCTGGGGCATCGCGCTCGGCGGCCTCTATATCTGGCAGGGCCTCGATGCGGAATCGATCGAGCCGTATTTCCAGCTCGTTTCGGCCGCGGTCATCATCGCCATCGCACTGTGGATGGCGCTCCGGACATGGAAGGATCAACAGTTCGCCCGCGAGGACGAAGCCGGGCACGATCACGCCCACGGGCATGGTCACCATCACGGCGAGGACCTGCGGCGCATCGATACCGGCCACGGCGTCGTGACGCTGGAGATCTTCGAGGACGGCGTTGCGCCGTGCTGGCGTTTCAGGACTGCGTCCGGCCAGCCCTGGCATGCCGCCAACGTGACCGTCGAAACCGAGCGCCCCGACGGTGTCCGGCAGGCATTCAGCTTCCGCAATCGCGGTGGTTGTCTCGAAAGTTCCGATGCCATTCCCGAACCGCACGAATTCACTGCCCGGCTTCGGTTGTCTCATGGCGATCATGGCCATGACTACGACCTGTCCTTTACCGAGGGCCATGGGCACCATGAGGGCGGCGAGCCGCTGATCGGCACGGACGGTTTCCAGGACGCGCATGAGCGCGCCCATGCCAGGGACATCGAACGCAAGTTCGCTGGTCAGCGCCAGGTCACGACGTGGCAGGTGGTCGGCTTCGGTCTGACAGGGGGGCTCATTCCCTGTCCCGCGGCGATCACCGTCCTGCTGCTCTGCCTTCAGCTCAAGCAGATTCCGCTCGGCGCCGTGCTGGTGCTGTGCTTCTCGATCGGCCTCGCCATCACGCTGGTCGCGGTCGGCATCGCGGCGGCGCTTGCCGTCCGCCACGCCACGACGAAGATGTCATGGTTCTCGACGCTCGCCCGGCGCGCCCCTTACGTGTCGAGCGCCTTGATCATCCTTGTCGGCCTCTATGTCGGCGTCCAGGGCTGGATCGGACTGGCGGCCCAGACGGCAAAGCTCGGCTGACTCAGGGAGACCACGCAGGAACGCCTCATTCACGGGGCATGCGTGAGCGCGATGATAACGATCTTCGAACTCCAGCGCTGGCTGTATTCGAGCGCCGTCGATGCGCTCAACGCCTTCCAGACGTCCGGGCTGGCGGATCTCCCCGCGTTGATCGCCCTCGCATTCGCGTTCGGGATGTCGCACGCGCTCCTTCCCGCGCCTCGCGAAGCGCCACGAAACCGCCTTCGGTCATGTCGGCAAGATGCGGGTTGGCGCACTTCTGCTCGCCTACCGTGCTTTCCCATTTCGCGCTTCGCCCATCCGGTCGGTAATCGTGGCCGGCGAACAGGCGGTCCCATTGCGAGCCGTCGGCGCGCCAGTCTTATGCTTCAGGTCAGCGCCTCGCGGGCCTGCGCGAATCTCAGGCTGACTTTCAGGCCGGGGTGCCGGTTTTCGATCAGCAGCGTGGCGCGATGGAGATCCGCCACGGCCGCGACAAGGCTCAGGCCGAGGCCGTTGCCGGGCGTGGTGCGGCTATGCTCGCCGCGATAAAAGCGCTGCGTGAGACGCGGCAAATCGTCTGGATCGACTCCCGGGCCATCATCCTGGATGCACAGGCAGGCTCCCGCCGCCGGATCGTCGCTCAGGAGCAGTTCGATCCGGGTTCCAGGCGGGGTATGGCGCAAGGTGTTCTCGACCAGGTTGGCGATCGCCTGGGTCAGCAACTCGCGATCGCCCCGGATGACGATGCCTGGCGCCACTTTTGCGATCAGCGCCCGCCCCGCCTCCTCGGCATCCGGGCCATAGGCGTCCGCCACGGTTTCCGCCAGCGCGCTCAGGTCGATCTCGGCGAAGGTCTTCGACGGCGCCGCCCCCTCGACCTGCGCGATGCGCAGGAGAGCGGCAAAGGTATCGAGCAATTGTTCGGATTCTGCGATGGCGCCATCCACGGCATCGCGATAGTCGCTCATCGACGTCGCATGCATGCGCGCGTCCTCGAGGCGCTGGCAAAGCCTGGAAAGCGGCGTCCGCAGGTCATGCGCGATGTCGCTGGATACCTGGCGCAGGCTTTCCATGAGCACGTCGATCCGGTCCAGCATGCGGTTCAGCGTGCCGGCCAGCCGGTCGAGATCGTCGCCTGAGCCACGCAGCGGCACGCGACGCGTCAGGTCGCCGCCGATGATGGCTTCGGCGGTATTGGCGATGGCATCGACCCGCCGGAGAAAGGCGCGGCTCAACAGCACGCCGCCGCCAATGCCGAGCAAAACCGCGAGACCCACCGTCCACAGGAAGGCCGTGGCAATGGCTTCCTCGACCTCGCTGGTGCGTCCGAAATCATCGCCGACGGCGAGCAGCAGGCCGCCGCCGAGATCGGCCGTCAGGGCTTGCACCTGTTCCGGGCGCCCGCCATCCTCCGAGGCTTCCGGCACGTCGATCATCGTCCAGCCGGGCTCGAGCGCCGCGACGCGCGGCAACTCGCCGGCCAGATGCACCCCTCGGGAATCCTGGATGAGATAGTCGAGGGCGCTCGCACCCTTGCCGCGCGACTGGACGACAGCAATCAGCCGATCGACGCCGCCGACGCGGAATTCCTCACGCAGAAACGCCATCTCGGTCTCGATGCGCGCGCCCATCTGCTGCTTCAGGGCCGAGCGCGCCGCCCAGAACACGGCCGCGCCAAGGACCATGGCCGAAAGCACGAAGATGACGACATAGATTGCCGCGAGCCGGAAGCTGGTGGTGCGCAGGACTCTCGGTATCGGGCCCCTTGGCATCGGAAAACTAGGCATCAGGCAGGCGCAGGATGTAGCCGTGGCCGCGCACGGTATGGATCAACTCGGGCAGGAGACCATTGCGCGACAGCTTGGCCCGCAACCGGCTGATATGCGTCTCGACAATGTTGGTTTTCGGGTCGAAGTGAAAATCCCACACGCCTTCCAGCAGCATCGTCCGGGTCACGACGCGATCGGCGTTGCGGATCAGGAATTCCAGCAGGCCGAACTCGCGCGGCTGCATCTCGACGCGCTCGCCATTGCGGGTCACGGCTCGCTTCAGCACATCGACCTGCAGGTCAGCGATGCGGAAGATCGTCGGTGCAGCGGACAAGGGAGGGCGGCGCGCCAACGCATTCAGGCGCGCCAGCAGTTCGGCAAAGGCAAATGGCTTGATCAGGTAATCGTCACCGCCCGCTTCCAGGCCATCGATGCGGTCACCCACCCCCCTCAACGCGGTCAGGAACAGCACGGGCGAACGCACGCCCGCCCCGCGCAGTGCGCGCACGAGGCCAAGGCCGTCCAGCCCCGGCAGCATGCGATCGACGACGAGCACGTCATAGGTCGCATCCATCGCCGCGATCAGGCCGTCCTTGCCGTCGCGCATATGATCGGTGACGTGGCCATGCTCGTGCAGACCGCGTGCGATATAGGCGGCGGTCTCGCTATCGTCTTCCACGATCAGGACTTTCATGGCGTCAATTCTGCCTCATCATGGGCTTTCGGCAAGCTGGAACACGTAAAAAGCGGCCGGCGCCTCCGGCTGCGGAAGCGCCGGCTTCCCCAATCAATCGCTATCGTCATCATGGCCGCTATCGGCCGTCGCGGTGACCTTGCCGGTCTGCCCGTCGACCAGCAGCGTTTGCACGCCTTTGGCGCCGGCAACCTCGACGGCGATCTGCGTGATCCCTTGCCTGTGCACGATATCCGCGCTGACGGCATGCCCGCCAGCCTGCTGTTCGGCGCTCGCGATGGCTTGCGGCAAGGTCACCTTCATGCTGGCCAGCGCCGCGGCATCCCTGGCGTCCTCTCCCTGCCTGGCGCGCTTTGCCAGTGCGGCTTCGCTCGCGAACCCGAGCACCAACAGCGATGCAAGGGCGCAAGCAGCAATGCGTTTGATCGTCATACCCGTTTCTCCTCGATAGCCATTCGCCACGGCAAGATGCCGTTGCCACCAGCGACGATAGGCGGGCCATGGTTGGGTGACCTGTGGCGCAAGCATACCGTTTCCCAACCTTCGCTGACCTTCCCTCATGGCCGGCGCGAATTCCGTCATCCGGCAGGGCATTGAGGGCAGCGCGCGCAGCGATGGTTGGGAATTCCCAATCTTCCATCCAGCGCCGTCCAAACCGGGCGGCTCCACAGTGGCGAACGGCGCGATCCCGCTCGCCTGATGGAGAACCGTTTTGACCAACCTCACCTCCACACGCCCCGGCGGCATGCTCAACAAGGTTCCCGAAGTCACGCTGGCCTTCTGGACCATCAAGATCATGGCGACGACGGTCGGCGAGACCGGCGCCGATTATCTCACCGTGCATATCGGTCTCGGCACCGCCATCACCGATGGCATCATGGCGGTGCTGCTGGTTGTGGCCTTGCTGTTGCAACTGACCTCGCGCCGCTATGTGCCGTGGATCTACTGGCTGACCGTCGTGCTGGTGAGCGTGGTCGGGACGCAGATCACCGACGCCCTCACCGACCAGATGGGGGTCAGCCTCTACGCCAGCACGGCGGTGTTTGCCGTACTCCTGATCGCGACCTTCGCCATCTGGTACCTGCGCGAGGGAACTCTTTCGATCCACACCATCTTCACCAGCCGGCGCGAGCTGTTCTACTGGTCCGCGATCCTGTTCACCTTCGCCCTCGGCACGGCTGCGGGCGATCTGGCGACGGAAGCGCTCAGCCTCGGCTTCCGGGTCGGCGTGCTGGTGTTCGGCGGCCTGATCGCGGCGATCACCGTGGTCTATTATCTCGGCGCCAATGCGGTGCTCGCCTTCTGGCTCGCCTACATCCTGACAAGGCCGCTCGGCGCCTCGCTCGGAGACCTGCTGTCGCAATCGAAGGCCTATGGCGGGCTGGGCATGGGCACCGTCGCGACCAGCGCGGTGTTCCTGATCGTCATCGCGACGCTGGTGGCGCTCCTGAGCATCGCCGAGAAGCGGCAAGCCAGCGAACAGTCACAACTGGTCCGCAACACGGTGCTGCTCTTCATGCTGGCCGTCGGAGCATGGGCCATCGCCGGACATTTTCCAGCGACGGTCGCGAGCGACCCGGCCAAGGCGGCAACGGCCGCCAAGCTTGGCGACCTGTCGTCGTTCCGGGCGATCGTCACCGACACGAAAGCCCTGGTCGACAAGGGCGATCTCGCCGGGGCCAAGACGCGGATCAAGGATCTCGAGACCGCGTGGGATGACGCGGAACCGTCACTCAAGCCACGCGCCGCTGAAAGCTGGCACAAGGTCGACAAGGCGATCGACGGTGCCCTGCAGGCCTTGCGCGCCGCGACACCCGATGGCGCTGTCTGCAAGAAATCCCTGAGCGATCTGCTTGCCGTCATGGACGGGGCGTGATCGCTGACGGCAGGCGCCGCCCGCAAGGCGCGAAAACACCTGTTGAAACCATGCCCGGCTGGTAGGCAATCTCCACGATAGCCATGGTGGCCGGGCATGGGATGGTCGATGACTAAGCTGGAACGGGCTGCCGCCTGGCGGTTCGTGGAGACTCTTCCTCCCGGGGGCATGCCTTGACCGCCATCGCCATTCTGCTTTGGGCCGCAAACCTGTTGTGCGACACGGCGGGCCAGCTCGCGTTCAAGTCGGCCTCGCTCCGGGTTGCCCGGTTCGAAGGGTTCGCCTGGTGGCTCAACCTGCTGCGGTCGCCATATCTGTGGCTTGGCGTCGGGGCCTTCGTCGTCGAGCCGTTGATGTGGCTCCGCTTCCTGTCCCTGGTGCCGTTGTCGCAGGCGGTGATGCTTGGCAGCGCCAACATTGTCGGCGTGATGATCGGCGGCCATCTGCTGTTCGGCGAGCGCATATCGCGGCAGAGGCTGACGGCGATCGGGCTGATCTGCCTCGGCGTCATTCTGGTCGGGTGGGCGGCATGAAGAACTGGCGCTTCGTGCTCGGCTTCATCGTGCTGCTGGCATTCGACACATTCGGGCAGGTCGGTTTCAAGATGGTGGCGGAACGCACCCATCCGGTTTTACCGGAACCCGCCTATCTTGTCCGCCTCGTGCACGAGCCGTGGGTGATCGCCGTGATCGTTGCCTATATCGGCGCCTTTATCGTTTATATGTCGCTGATGAAATCCGCACCGATCGGGCCGCTTTTCGCGGCGTCGCATCTGGAACTTGTCACGGTCGCCATCGTCGGCGTCGCGGTGTTCGGCGAGAGCCTCGGCCCGATGCAGATCGTCGGCTGCCTGGCGATCCTGGGCGGCATCGCCCTGCTCGCCCGCGACCAGACCGACGACGAGCGCTCCTGAATGAGCCGGGCGCTGCGATGAGCCTCGCAATGCGCGAACTGCCGCCGACCTCCGGCTTGCCGCCAAGAAGCGGTGATTTGCTTGGTCGGGGCGGGAAGGCCGATCTGGAAGCGGCGCTGGCCGCTTTCCTCTCCGCCCCGGAGACGCTCCTGTGCGCGTCGGGCTCGGCTTGCCTGGTGGTGGCGCTGTCCTGCCTGAAGCGCCGTACGGCGGCCCGCACCGTCATCGTGCCGGCCTATACCTGCCCGCTTGTCGTGCTAGCGGCGCATCAGGCCGGCTGTCGCGTGCTGCCATGCGATATCATGCCGGACGGGCTCGATCTCGACCTCGATCATCTGCGCGAACTCGTCAACGAGGACACGCTCTGCGTCGTGCCGACGCATTATGGCGGCGCGCTCACCGACGTCGACGCGGTGCGTCGCATGCTTGCCGCCTGCGCCCCGCATGTGACGATTATCGAGGATGCGGCGCAGGCTTTCGGCGCCAGTTACGACGGCCAGCCTGCCGGGACCCTCGGCGATATCGGCTTTTTCAGCTTCGCCACCGGCAAGGGCCTGACCCTGATCGAGGGCGGTTGCCTGATCGCCCGCGATGCGCAACTCCGGGCCGAACTGCGCCAGACGGCAGGGCAGTTGCTGTCGCGCGCACCGGGCTACGAAGCCTGGCACGCCTTCCAGCTGCTCTGGTATCATCTGCTCTATGCCCCGAGCGGTTTGGCCCTCGCCTATGGCCTGCCGCGCCGCTTCCACCTCGCGCGCGGGCACCCCGATAGCGCGATCGGCGACAGGAGCACCGGGACCATCGCGATGCACGGCGTCGGGCGGTTTCGCCGGCGCGTCGGCGTGGCGGCGCTCGTCCGCTTGCCCGGGCACCTGAAGCGCAGCGAAGCGAGGCTGCACCGGCTTGCCGGCGACCTCGCCCGGCGCGGCAGCGCCCTGCGCCCGCTCCTCGGCCCCGGCCACCCGACCGGCAGCTTCCTGTTCGTACAAACCGACAGCGCCGCGGCCCTGAACCGCATCCTGGCGCGCGCCTGGCCATCGCCGTTCGGCCTGAGCAAATTGTTCATGTGGGCGCTCGCCGGCTACCCTGCCCTGTCGCACCTGTTATTGCCGTCTTCGACGCCCAATGCCGAGCGCTTCGCCGCGACCACGCTGACGCTCACCACCAGCCCGTTCATGACCGACGAGGACGAGGCGGCGTTATTCGATCTGCTCCGCGAGCCGTAAAAGCGTCACGACGACACGAAGCGCCCGACCTTGATGCCGAGCTTCTTGACCCGGTGCCACAGGCTGCGCTGGCTGATGCCGAGCAGTTCGGCGGCGCGCGCCTGGACGCCGTCCGACGCTTCAAGCGCGTGCAGGATATAGTCCCGCTCCTGTTCCGCGAGCGAAGCATCGAGGTCGCGCGGAAACGCGGCGGCATGTTTGTCCTGCATGGCGGGCGCGAAGACGTAGGATGGCAGGTCGCCGATCTCGACCAGCGCGCCCTTGGAGACGACAACGGCGCGCTCGACGCAGTTTTGCAATTCGCGCACGTTGCCGGGCCAGTGATAGGCGAGCATCGCCGCCTCGGCCGCCGGCGAAAACCCGATCAGGCGCTTGCCCATCTCGGCGGCGAACCGGCCGAGCAGATGCTGGGCGAGCAGCATGATATCCTCGCTACGCTCGCGCAAGGCCGGCACGGCGATCGGAAACACGTTGAGGCGGTAGAACAGGTCTTCGCGGAATTGCCCATCGCCGATCAACGCGCGAAGGTTGCGATGCGTCGCCGCAACGACGCGGACATCGACATGCTGCGTCCGGCCGCTGCCGACCGGCTCGAAACTATGCTCCTGCAGCACGCGCAGGACCTTGACCTGGATCGAGGCCGGCATGTCGCCGATCTCGTCGAGCAGCAGCGTGCCGCCATCGGCGAGGCCGAACCGGCCCTCGCGCTGCGTGACGGCACCGGTGAAGGCGCCCTTCTCATGGCCGAACAGCTCGCTCTCGAGCAGGCCCTCGGGGATGGCAGCGCAATTGACGGCGATGAACGGCCGCTCGCGCCGCGGGCTGTTGGCGTGGATGGCGCGCGCCACCATTTCCTTGCCGGTGCCGCTTTCGCCCTCGAGCAGCACCGTCACCTTGCTGCGGCAGACCTCGGCCACCTGATGGAGCAGTTTCTGGAAGGCCGGGCTCTGGCCGATCAGCTCGTCGAAGCGATGATCGGTCTCGATCTGCTCGCGCAGGCGCCGGTTCTCCGACAGGACATCGCCGAGCCGCAGCGCGCGATGGATCGTGGCGAACATGTCATCGAGTTCGAACGGCTTCTCGATGTAGTCGAAGGCGCCCTCCTTCGCGAGCTGGACGGCATCGCGCAACGACGCATAGGCCGTCATGATCACGACCGGCAGATCGGGCCGTTCGACGCGCAGGGTGTGCAGCAGTTGCCGCCCGTCACGATCTGGCATGCGAAGATCGCTGATCAGCAGGTCGAAACTCTCCGATTGCAGCCGTTTCAGCGCGGCGGCGGCGCTCTCCTCGGCGACCGCATCGAGGCCGCGCGCGCGCAGCGCGATGGCGAGGACCTCGGCCAGCCGCAATTCGTCGTCGACGACCAGGACCCTAGGCGGCATGGGACGCCCTCGCCGGCGAAAATGCGGGGAAGCAGAGCAGGAACGTCGTGCCCATCGGCGACGACGTCACGCTGACCGTGCCGCCATGATTGACGACGATCGCTTGCACCTTGGCGAGACCGAGCCCGGTGCCGCGCGCCTTGGTGGTGAAGAACGGGTCGAAAATGCGCTCGATGGCCTCGGGCTCGATGCCACTGCCGCTATCGGCGATGGAAAGGTTCAGCATCCCGGCCTTGGCCTCACCGGAAATCGCGATCCGCCCGCCCTCTTGCATGGCATCGATCGCGTTCAGCAGCAGGTTGAGAATGACCTGATAAAGCTGGTCGCGATCACCTTCCATGAGCAACGGCACATCGCCGGCGATGCGATCGAGGTCGATATTCTTCTCCGTCATCGTGATAGCCAGCGCCTCGCCCGCGCGCGCCAGGACATCGCGCAGGTCGACCTGCTCATGCTCGCGATGGCTCGGCCTGACGTAATCGAGGATGTCGACGACGAGCCGATCGATACGCCGGACCTCGTCGAGCACGAAGCTGAGCAAGCGGTCCTCTTCCGGCCCGAGATGCGATTTCAGGCGCACGACCTCGGTCGAGGTCCGGATGATGCCGAGCGGGTTGCGAATCTCATGCGCGATCACCGCCGCCGCCTCGCCAAGCCCCGCCAGCTGCTGCTGGCGGCGCATCTCGGCCTCCATCGCGTTCAGGCGCCGCAGCTGCTCGACCATGGCGTTGAACCCGTGCGCCAGGCCGGCGATTTCGCGCCCGCCTTCCTCGGGCACATGCGCATCGTAGGAGCCCTCCGCGACGTTCCGGACGCCGGTGGTCAAATTCCGCACCGGCCGGGCGATCCTGCCGGCCACCAGAAGCGCGACGAGAAACGAAATCGCGCCGGCGAGCCCTGCAAGCGCCAGGAACAGCGTCCAGCGGCCAAGCTGCTCGAAAAGGTCCGATGTCGCGGAAAGCCCACAGGCAATCACGCCCAGAAGTCGCCCATCCGTGCCGCGCAGCGGCGCATAGGCGATGATCGCGGCATGAGACGTCGCCGTGTAGACGGTGCTCGGCGCGCCGGCGGCCAGCGCCGCGACGACGCTGCGCGGAATTTCATTATGCCCGAGGACGACATCGTCATCGACGATCCTGGCCGGGTTGCGGCCGGCCATGCGGTAGACATGCAGCGAGACCGAGGACAGGTTTCGCGTGACGCCGAACAGGCTGCGGTCGATCAGGTTGGCGACGAAAACGAACCGTGGCTGGCGGGGATCGCCGAACATGCGCACCGCGCCGATGACGAGCCGGTCCTTGTCGCCGAGTTGTGCGACGGAAATCGAGGAGCCGTTGCGCAATGGCGGCTGGTCGTTGAGCTGCACGTCGCCGACCGCGAACAGCGTTTGGCCGGTGCCGTCGAGCACCCGGACGAGATCATAGCCCGTCGAGATCAGCAGCTTGCCCAGCGGCTCCACCACGGCCGGCGAGATCGGGCCGGAGCCAAGGCTGGTATCGAGGGCCGTCGCCATGATCGCGGCCGCCTTTTCCGCTTCGTCGCGGCTCTCCTTGGTCTCACCCGACAGGAACCTCGCCGTCTCGCTGAGCCAGTTCTCGATATTGCGCTGGAAAACATCCTCGATCGCATTTGCCGCGATATAGCTCGCCAGCAGGACCGGGATCACGCTGACGGCAAGAAAAGCAAGGACCAGCCGCCACCTCAGGGAGAGGTTATTCAAGGTGGCGATCATAGCGAGCCACCATCTCGTCAAAAGCCGATCTTGAACGAATGAATGAGCGTCAGCCCGACGGTGAGCTGGTCGCGCTGGCCAAGCGTCGCCACCACGCCGCTCTTGGCGGCATCGCCAAGCAGCCGGTCATAGCGGACGAACACGCCCGTATTCCAGGCATCGTTCCAGTCATAATTCGAGGCCAGCATCACGCCGACCGACTTGATGCCGCCGCCGGGGCTGAACGCCACCACCCGGCCGTTCATGGCGGCTTCGGCGGCTGAAATGCCGAAATTCTTCTCCATGAACGCGTTGCTGCCGAGCGTCATGCGCGGTCCGAGCGAAACCTGGAAGCGGCCAAAGCGCTGCACGCCATCGAGCGAGAAATCCGCCACGAGCCCGTGATGGCCATGCAGCCCCTGCCGGAGTTCGACGCGCGCGCGCATGACATCCGCCATCAGCCAGTATTGCGCAAAGCCGCCGAGTTCGAGCGTCCAGGGAATCTTGCGCAGGCCGAAAAGGTCGTGCTCGTCGCTATAATAGCGCCCGGCCCGGAAATTCGCCACCGGCCCGAAGCTGAAGCCATCCTTTTCGACAAGCGCGTAGTCGAGGCTGTCGTCGGGGGCCGAAAAGCCGCGCGGCTCGCCGGCACGGCGCCAGCTGATGCTCGGCATGAGGCCGAGCCGCGCGCTGTTCGCGCCGTCATAGGACGGGCCGACCTGCACCGTGCCGCCGACCGAGACGATCCATTCGCCGACGGGAAGCGGATTGAACGGCGAGGCGTCGGCGGCCAGCGCGGCGCCCGGCAGGGCCAGGCCGAGCAGCGCCAGCCACAGGCCGCCGACAGCCCGACGCCACAGGCTCCTGCGCCGACTGCTCACACCCGATCGACGCGATATTCTCATGTCGTCCGGCCTTTCAGGGCTCTCAGGTCAGGGTCCATGCGGTCAAAAGGCACGAGGCGGGCAAACAGGGCGAGGCAGGCCTGCGCGACCCGGTTGCGGTGCCTGAAATAGATCGCGGAGGGCGTCAGACGGCTGCCGAGCCGCAGCTTGGCGGCATAGGCGGTCTGCCCGCTCTGCAACGCGGGCGCGCCGCTCGTCAGGGCGAATTTGACGTTCTCGATCCAGCTCAAGATATAAAGATCATGCTCGCGGGCCAGCGGATAGCGCATGCCCAGGAACTTGTCGATGACGCGGTTCTTCTCGATCAGCAACAGATTGAACGCCGCCAGTTGCTCGCCGACATAATAGAGCATCATCACCGCCCGGCTGCCAAGGGCGCGCGAGACGGCGCGAAAATAATCCGGCGGCAGGGTTTCGAGATCGCCATAATCGAACCGGCTTTGCAGGCGCGTCTCCTGATAGAGCGCGTCGATCTCGTCGGCGACATCCTCGATTTCCGTGCGCCGCTCGACGCGGATGCCGCCCGCGCCCTTGAGCTTGCGGCGGATATCCTTGCGCGTCGCCTTCGAGAGCCGCGCCAGATACTCCTCGAGCCCGCCCGAGGGCAGATCGAGCGTGGCGACCGGCAGGCTCGGCGTGCGGGCAAAGCCATGGCGCCGCAGGCAGGCGTCGAGGCGCTCCGCATCGGGCTGCGCCACATCCTTGAGCGCCACGAGGCGCGCGCCCACCGCGCGCGCCCGCGCGTCAACCGCCGCGAGGAGCATGGCGAGCACCTGCTCGCGCGCGCGCGCATCGAGATCGGGCGCGAGGCCGAGATGGCAGCGCTCGGCCAAGGGCGAGCCGAGCCCGAGCACGCGCAGGACCATCAGCCCCGGCAGGCGCCGCACCAGCCAGGCGCCAAGCGGGCGCAACCGGCCTTGCAGCGAGGAATCAAGCCGGAAATCGATCTGGAACAACGGCACGGCGGCGACCATGCGGCCGCCGGCGAAAACCGCCGCGGCCGACAAGACATAGCCGGCCCGGCCGGCCGTCTCGCAGGCGCCATAGTAAGCGTGGCTTTCGGCCTCGCCCGGGAACAGCGCCTCCCACGCGCTGCGATCAAGCGCATGCACGCCGGCCACGATGCGCGCCGTGTAGCGGCTCGCCAGCGCAGGGGCGGCCGGGCCGGCCATCGCCACGGCGCTCACGCCGCGGCTTGCCGCGCCTTGATGCGCGACTGCCGCTCGGCGGCAAACTGCACGAAGGAGATGGCGCGATCGACGACGATATCCCGCTGCCGGTCGAGGGTGACGAGATGATAGCTGTCGTCGAGCACCAGCATGTCGACAAGGCCGCCGAGCTTCTTCTGCAGGTAGATCGCGTTGCGCAGCGACGCGATGTCGTCCTCGCGCGCATGAGCGATGAACACCGGCGCGGTCACCGCGCCGAGCTGCTTGCGGACGACGTCGATCATCAGCCAGAATTGCTGCAGGGATTGCGACGGCGTGCCGAGCAGGCCGGCCTCGGCGCTGTCGCCCGAATGCAGCGCCTTGACGATGGCCGAGCGGATGCGCTGGTCCTTGACGCCGAACGGCTCATGCTCGACGAAGCGGTAGCGCTGGCCCATCGGCGTGGCGATCAGCGGCCGCAGGAAAATCCGCGTCCACGAGATCGAGAAGCCATCATACCAGAGCGTCGGCGCGAAACACAGGCAGCCGGCGATCTTGCGCGGGCGTTGCGCCGTCGCCAGCAGGCCGAGCATCGCGCCCATCGACAGGCCGCCGACGAACACCGTACCGCACATCGCTTCAAGACGCGCCAGCGCCGTCTCGACGCTGGCATACCAATCCTTCCAGCCGGTGGCGAGCAAATCGGCCTCGGTGCCGCGATGGCCGGCGAGCTGGCAGCACAGTACGGTAAAGCCCGCCTTGTTGAGGCCGCGCGCCGTCGCCTTCATCTCGATCGGCGTACCGCCGAGCCCGTGGATCAGCAGGATGCCGATGCCGTTTCCGCGCAGCAGGATGCTGCGGTCATCGGCATCGGACGGGCTTGCAAGATCATGGATCATCGGATGTGTGCTCATGGCGCGGCAAGGGCCTCAAGTGGCGTGACTGTCAGCCAAGAAGGCGGCGGAAAGACGCGATCAGGGCGGCGTTGGTGTGGGCATTGACGGCAAGGTCGGCGCTCGTGGCGGCCGGAAGCCGTGGGTGATCGACATAGGCGAGCGCCCGGCGAAACGGATCGGAGAACGCCGGCAGCGAATACTCGCCGCAGATATCGACGCCGGCGATGGCGCGCGCGCCCGCGAGACGCTCCAGCGCCAGGCTCAGCCCCTGGAGCGACATGCGGCCCTGGTCCCAGTTGGTCCGGGCCTCGCGCGGGCGCAGCACATCCTTGTCGATGGTGATGTAGAGCGGCATCGCCGGAAGTTGCGCTACGAGGTCGTCGAGGAAGTCCGGCCAGTCCTCGTCGGCGAGGTTGCGCCAGTGCAGGTGGCGGCCGTTCTGGCGCCGACCGGGGCCATCGCCATAATGCCCGAGCACGAAGGATGGCGGCCGCGCCCACGGATAGACCTCGTGGCGGCCGCGCCGGAGCGCGCCGAGCCCGGCCAGCTTCGCTTCCGGCCAGACGAAATCGTCGCTGCACGGGCCGATGGTGATGATGCGCGCGACATGCGGCAGCGCCAATGCCCGCGCCACCCAGCCGCCGCAGTTGAAACTCGGCGGAAACGCCGTCCAGTCCGGGTGGTTGTCGAAATGGATCACCGTGACCGGGCGATCGAGCCGAGCAAGCAGCGCGGCGCTCAGGTGATGGAAATCGCCCGAGCCGTAGAAGATCACCTCCGGCGCATCGCCGACCGGGCCGAGACGCTCGATGAAGCGCCTGATGCCGGCCCTGGTCGCGACGATGCGCATGCCGGGGCCCCATTTTCGCATGTCGACGGCATGCGCGCCGTTCCAGTCCGGGCCCGACGGGATCGCCGCCTGAGCGGGCAGGCTGCCATCGAGATCGATGCGCACCAGCCGCATGCCATCAGGCCGAGGCGACGCGCGTCATCAACTGGTCGAGCAGCGTCAGGGCCAAGTCGATCTCCTCATACGACATGGTCAGTGCCGGCGCGAGGGTGATGACGTTCTTGTAATAGCCGCCAATATCGAGAACGAGGCCGTATTTCCTACCGCCAACCTCCAGATCGGCCTTCATCGCCTCGTCGCACATCAGGTCGACCAGGCGCTTCGACGGCGTGAAACTGTCATGCGGCTCGCAAATCTCCATGCGCAGCGCCATGCCGAGGCCGTCGACATCGCCGACGATGCGATGCGCCTTCTGGAGCTGCCGCAGGCCGTCGAGGAAATAGGCGCCCTTGGCCGAGACCATGGTCTCGTAATCCTCTTCCTCCATCATCTTCATCGCTTCGAGCGCCACCGCCGTGCCGAGCGGATTGGCGTTGAAGGTCGAATGCGTCGAGCCGGCCGGGAAGATCGTCGGGTTGATCAGTTCCTCGCGCGCCCAGATGCCGGAGAGCGGGTTGAGCCCGTTGGTGATCGCCTTGCCGAACACGATGACGTCGGGCTGGACACCGAAATGCTCGATCGACCACAGCTTGCCGGTGCGGTAGACGCCCATCTGGATTTCGTCGACCACCAGCAGGATGCCGTATTGATCGAGCACCTTCTTGAGTTCGATGAAGAAATTCTTCGGCGGCACCACATAGCCGCCGGTGCCCTGGATCGGCTCGACATAGAACGCGGCGTATTCGGCCTGGCCGGTCTTGGTGTCGAGCACGCCGTTATATTCGGTTTCGAACAGGCGGGCGAATTTCTGCACGCAGAGATGGCCGTATTCTTCCTTGCTCATGCCCTTCGGGCCGCGGAAATGATACGGGAACTCGATGAACTGCGCGCGGTCGCCAAAATGCCCGAAGCGGCGGCGATAGCGATAGGACGAGGTGATGGCGGAGGCGCCGAGCGTGCGGCCGTGATAGCCGCCCTCGAAGGCGAACATCAGGCTCTTGCCGCCACAGGCGTTGCGCACGATCTTCAGCGAATCTTCCACCGCCTGCGCGCCGCCGACGTTGAAATGCACGCGGCCCTTGCGGTCGAACTTGCGCTCGGCATCGCGGGCGATCATCGCGGCGAGTTCGATCTTCTCGCGATGGAGATACTGCGAGGCGACCTGCGGCAGCGTATCGATCTGGCGGTGGAGCGCATCGCTCAGGCGCTTGTTCTTGTAGCCGAAATTGACCGCCGAATACCACATCTGCAGGTCGAGGAAGCGGCTGCCGTGCCGATCGAGCATGTACGAGCCTTCGCAGCCCGTGAAGATCTTCGGCGGGTCCATATAGTGCACGGTATCGCCATGCGAGCAGTAGGCGGCCTCGAGCGCCAGCAACGCCTCGTCGCTGGGATCGTGTGAAACCTGCATCGGTGCCGCGCGGGAAAGATCAAGCATTGTTGCTTCCAAGGGCAAGGTTGGAGTCGAGGATGGGGAAGCGCAGGAGCGCATCATGTTCGAGCCAGGCGATGGCATCGGCGAAAGACGCGATGGCGCGGTGCTCGTAGCCCATCTGGCGGCAATGCGCGGCAAGGCTGCCCTTGGCGAGGACGAAATCGACCCTGCCCGCCAGGCAGAAATCCGAGCGGCCGTCGCCGATCAGCACGGTGGGGAAGCGGCCGTCGATGGCGGCGCATTTGCACACGCCGCTACCGGCCTCGCAATGCGGCCTTGCATGGGGGAACAGCACCGACCAGCCGCCGGCGAGGCGCCTCAGCAGGTTGCTCCTGCGCGGCACATCCGCGTAACGCGCGCCGAGAACGGTTGCGATATTGACATCGAAACCATCCGAAATGATCTGCGCCGATGCATGCGCCCGGCGCGCCGCCGCGAGAAAGGCCGGAAAGTGGGGATCGATCTCGACCGTGGCGAGCGCGCGCCGGATATCCTCGTCGCTTGCGGCAAGCAGATTGGCTTGCCGCGCCAGGCATTCACGCGAATTGATCTTTCCTTGCGCCCATTCCTCCTCGATCACCAGCCATTCGGGGCCGGCGAACATGCGCAGGAGGAGATCGGTCGTATCGGTAAGCGCAATCGTGCCGTCGAAATCAATCAGGAACTGATAGGCCATCAAGGAATCCAGAACTAGGCCGGAAACCTCCAGCAAGCGCTATGCCAGACAGATCGCCGTTGATTCTTATGAGCTTTCAGCGATCGGTGCGCCGCGACCTCTCCAATACTCAGGGAATGCTCCAAAAATTGTAGCAACCTGCCATTGCAGTGAGACCGAAGCCTTGATCGGAGCACGGGGCCGATGGCGAGAGCGCGATTCACTGGCGTGTGGATCGCGGTCACTCCCGCAACATAGGGCAGCGGGTTCGACCGTCCCTCGGTCAGGCGATCTCGTAGACGGTCAGTTCGCCGGGAATGCCGCGCAGGGCATGGCGTTGCGGCGCGGCGCTGAGGCCGGCGCCCGCGATGAGTTGCGGCGCCTCGGGGTGGCCGAGGATCGTCTCGGTGGCGAAGATCGCGCGTGACATGGCGAGCCCCTGCACGCGCGCGGCGATGTTGACGGTCTGCCCGAAGTAATCGAGCCGGTCGTTCAGCGTCACGGCGAGGCACGGGCCCTCGTGCAGGCCGATTTTCAGGATCAGGTCGTCGGCGCCCCCATCGGCCAGGGTCCGCATCGCCTCGCGCATGCGCAAGGCCGCCGCCAATGCACGATCGGGCGAGGGGAAAGTCGCCATGATCGCATCGCCGATCGTCTTGACCACGCAACCGGTCTCCTCGGCGACAATCGTCGTGATCAGGCTGAAATGCGCCTTGACCAGATCATAGGCGACGAGATCGCCGACCCTGTCGTAGAGCGCCGTCGATCCCTTCAGGTCGGTGAACAGGAAGGTGAGACTGGTGAGCTTGAGGCGCTGGTCGATGTCGAGCGTGTCGGCCCGGTAAATGTCGTGGAAGGTCTGGTTGGTCAGCAGGCGCTTGGCGGTCAGGAACGGCCGGCGATGGCCGAGCAGGTCGTGCAGCTCGTCGCCGGCGATCCACACCGCCGGCAGGACCCGCCTGCCGGCGCGGTTGTCGAGTGTCAGCCGCAGCGGCCCGGGGCGGAGCTCCATCGTTCCCGTCGGCGCCCGGACATTGTTGAACACGAGCGTCAGTTGCTGCCGCTCGTCGGTCGCTTCGCCTTTGACGGTCAGGAATTGCGCGGCATGCGTCACCGGGTCGAAGACGATGAGAAAGGCTTCCGGCAGTTGCAGGGACAGGATGATCTTCTCGCCCGCCGCCAGTTCGACGGCATCGAGCACGATGCGGTCGAGCGCCGCCTTGAACGTGGCGTCATCCGGAAAGGCGATGCCCGAGCTCCAGAAAACCTGCCTTGTATAATCCCAGATCGGCAGCGTATCGGGATCGTGGGCACCGATGCGCCGCACGCGCGGGCTGACGGTGAAACTGACCTCGACGGTTTCATCGAGGCTCGGCTCGTAGCCGGCGGCGCACAGCGCGCAATGACAGGTGTCATGCGTGAAGGTCTTCAGGCTCGCATTGGTGTCCAGCACGCCGCCGCAGCCCGGGCACAGGACGTTCCACGACATGTCGAACAGGCCGAGCCGGGTCGCGTGGAGGAACGCGCCGATGGCCTGCTCCTCGCCGAAACCATGCTCACGCGCGAACTCGAGCACGTTGATGCGGTTGAGCTGGTGATCCGGCGCCTGCTGCACGAGGGCTTCGATGGCGGCGGCCACATGAGCGTCCGCTGATTGCTTCAACACCGAATATCGGGCTGCAATCTCGTTCATGCGACGAGTATACCCCCGTTCCGCCCGTCCCTCACCTTCTGTTTTCGAGGCCGCGCTTCAACAGCCGCCCAGCGGGCCGTTCGGCGGCTTCATACCGATTCCGCTCGCGATCATCCGGGCCGGTGTCACCTCGTCCTTTTGTGCGTCTGATCGGGCGTGCCCGACCATGCTATGGTGGGCTTGCTGGCCGACGGAGCCAGCCGGGGCCCGCGAGCCATACGGCCGGGCAACGGCAGGTAGCGCTCATCGACAGATCAAGGGGACCATCGGGGGCATCAGGAGGATGCCATGACAACCTACATCATGCTCGCCCATTGGACCGATCAAGGCATGCGCAACGCCAGGGATTCCCCCGAACGCCTGAACAAGGCGCGCCAGTTGCTGAAGGATATCGGCGGGGATTTCAAACTGTTCTTCCTCACCATGGGCAAATACGACTTCGTCGCAGTGTATGAGGCGCCAGACGATGCGGTCGCGGCACGCTTCAACCTGCAACTCGGCATGCTCGGCAACGTTCGGACGCAGACGCTGAAGGCCTTCCCCGAGCCGGCCTATCGCGAGATCATGCGCACCCTCGCATAGCAGCCGGCGTGGTTCCAGAACGGAGCATGGTGTTGACGCTTTTGGCGATTAAAGTTCTCGCCGGTTCGCGGGACAAATAGCGGTCCGCCGCGTTCCCGCTGGTCATGCAGGAGTTCGTTCCATGTTGACATCTCTCGGTCGTCCGGCGCTTGCCGCCATCGTGATTTCCCTCGCGTCCATGTCGGGCGCCTTGGCGCAATCCGCCGCACCCGCCAAGACCGCAATGACGAGCAAGGGCAAGGCCCTCGTCAACGCCAAGGGCATGACGCTTTACACATTCGACAAGGACACCACGGGCAAGTCGGCCTGCAACGGGCAATGTGCCACCAACTGGCCGCCATTGATGGCCGCTGCCGGTGCCAAGGCGCCCGCCAACTGGAGCGTCGTGAAACGCGATGACGGCTCTGAGCAATGGGCATACAAGGGCAAGCCGCTCTATGCCTGGAGCAAGGATTCGAAGTCTGGCGACGCCACCGGCGACGGCCTGCTGCAAGGCGCCTGGCACGTCGCCAAGCCTTGATGGACAATCATCCATTTCGGGAGCAGTCCAAATGGACGATGGCCGCCGGCCCGCTTAGCGAAGAGTTGCGGACCAAGGGACACGTCGCCACTAGGCCACTCCCGTCCTGTCCGGGCGATGCAATGCCCCGGCCGTAATATGGCTTCGGTGCGGCCTATGACTCGCTGTGCTGTGCTTACAGTCCTGGTGGCGTCCCTTTGGAATACCGCGTCAGCGCATGAGTGGTATCCCTGGTACTGCTGTTCTGGTCTCGACTGCCGCCAGCTTCAACCGGGCGAGTTAAGGCGCCTCCCGACCGGCTGGCTCACGCCTCACGGCGTCGTGGTGCCTTTTCACGATCCCCGCATCAAGGTGACCCCGCGCCCGCATCGCGGCGTGCATCTCTGCGAGCAGCCGGATGGCTCGGTGATCTGTCTGTATCTGCCCGAGTCGGAGGACTGAGCGAGCTTCGCGCGCCTTGGGCGTAAAGTGGGGCAGTTTGCGCACGCGCACAGAGCGCCTTGAGGCATCGGGCAGGATCGCACGGACGCCGCGACCCCTTGGAAAAACCAGCCATTTATCCGCAACCCGCCGCCATCGGCGAGACACCCCCCAGGGCCTCTGGCTCACAGGCGTCTGGCGACGATCACGAAGGTCTGGCAGCGCCGCATCAGGACAGGGAACCGATGCCCCAGGGCTTCCGCCCGAACCATGCAAAATCCGTTCAACCGGTGCGCGCGCCGGAAGACCGGCGGCCAGAGACCGTACCAATGCAATTGTTCGGCCTCGAATCCATGCGCCTCCAGCAGCGCGATCGCCTCGCCTGCTGTCATCAGCTTGTTGATCGTTCGTCCGGCGAGGCGATTGCGGACCGGATAGACCAGTCCGACCAGGCTTGCCGGGTTGCCATGGAAATTGGCCACGAGGGTGCCACCTTCGACCAGGCAGTTCCTCAACACATCGAGGACTTCCGCGCGCAGTGACGGCTCGGCGTTGAGGAAAAAGCGAAAGGCCGTGCAGACTTGCCGGTTGCCGACCGCCTCCATGGCACCGGTCCGGGTGAGGTCCGCCTCGACGAGGCGAATGCCGGGATAGCGGCTGCGGGCGAAGGCGAGCATTTCCGGCGAGATATCGACGCCGACGGCGTCGTCAAACGCCTCCTTGTGCAATTCCAGGATGCGGCCGGTCCCGCAGGCGAAATCGAGGGATCTGGTCGCGCCGCGTGCCGCCAGCCCCGCGAAGACCTTTCTGAGCAGCGGCGCCTCGATCTGCCGCCATTGCATCGCGTAAAAGCCCTCGGCAAAGGTTTTGACATAGCGCCTGCCATAACCCACGCCGGTCGAACCTTCCCGGTACGAGCCGAATGGCGGTGATGCGCTCTTCCGGCCAGTGTCCCAGACCGCCGATCGCGCCGTGCCGCCGCTGCCCGCAAAAGCGGCGAGCGATACCGCCAGACCGGGGCCGATCCGCTGACGCAGACGCATGACCGTGGCGAGGGCCAGGTTCCAGGCGACCAGGCTGGCGGCCGTTGCCGCCGCCGCTCCGGATATCCCCCAGAGGCGGTTCGCCGCGATGGTGGCGAGGATGTTCACCGTCGCTGCCACGATCAGCGTCGCGGCGGCGGCTCGCTCGTGCCCGGCCATGGTCATCAGCTGCTGCTGGGGGCCGAAGGCCGCCGCCACGATGTGGCCGATCAGGAGAATGCGGAAAGCATTGGTCGCCGACTCGAAGTCCTCGCCGAGCCAGTCCAGCATCGGATCGGCGAGCAGGAGGAGCGGGATGGCGATCAGGATCGCCGTGACCAGGGAAAATCCCGTCGAGGCGCCGAGCAGCGCCTGCAATCGAAACCGGTCGTTGCGGAGAAAAGCTCGGGAGGCCAGCGGTTCGATCAACTTGCCGACCGCGGCCAGGGGGCGTGTCGTCAGCATTGCCATGCTGAGCGCGATGCCGAAGATCCCGGCCTTGTCGATCGTTCCCTCGAAGCCGAGCACGATGACGCCGGCCCGGTTCAGGATGATCTCGGCGCCGACGATGATGGTGAGCGGGGCGATCGACGACCGCCATTCCGGGAGCGCGTAATTTGCCGCTGCCATGCGCACGGCTCGCGGCCGGACCTCGCGCAGGGCCGGTGCCAGGACCATGGCGGATAGCGCTGCTCCGACGAGAATGGAGCCCATGGCAAGCGTCGCGTCGCGGGGCCACAAATGATACCAGGCGGTCAGGAAGATCAGCCCCAGAACGAGCCCGTTCAGGACGACGCGTTCGATGGCAAGCCCCGACAGGGTGCCGCCGAAGCTGCGCGTCACGGAGCCGTCGACCAGGAGCAGCGTGATCAGGGGGGCTGCGGCGAGCCCCATCAGGCAGGTCGCGATGACTTCCTGCCGCAGATGCGCCGGATACATGGTGACGAAGGTCGCGCCGACCACGGCTGCCGCCATCGCCGTGGCAAGCGTCCTGCGGCCGGCATATTGAATCACGCCGCGCGCAAGCTCGTTCTCGTGCCGTGCCAGATAAACCGGCACAAGCCGCTGCAGCGAAACATTGAAGCCGAGTGTCGAGCCGTAGGCGACGATGCTCGCCCAGGCGAAGGCGAAGGCATAGATGCCGTAGCTGTGCGGGCCGATGACCCTGGCGGCGAGGAATTCGACCATGAAGGCAAGAAGGGCGCCCACCAGATAGGGCAGCACGGCGCGGAGCGCAGCCGGCCCGATCGGCTGCAGCAGCGCCTCCGCGGGGGAGGCCGCGGGCTGCGACCGGGGCAAGGTCGTCGCAGTTGGTTCCGAGAGTGCCGCGCGTCTTGCCTTGATCGCCTCCTCGGCGCTGTCCAGTGCGCGCTCGAGCGTCATCCCGTCGTCGAGGCGCAGGGCGACGACCGGCGTGCCATGCGCGCGCAGGAGGTCGCCGACGTGCTCGACCATGCCCGCCTCGGCGAGGTCCTCGCCGCAACCCACCTCGGGATGCGTGCCGGCCGGCCCATCGATGGCGATGACCAGATCGGCTTTCGGGACCAGTGCGAGGGCAGCGTGCAGGGCCGTATCGCTGCGATCCCGGCTGCGCATGGCGAGCAGGCCGACAGTCTGGGCGAAGCCCTGTTCGAAGATCGCAATGCCATCGCAGCGAGCCGCCGCCCAGGAGCGATCAAGGCGATCGATATGCCGGCGCAGGCCGGTGATCCGGTCCGCATGCGTCGGCGGCAGCAGGGCGATGACCTCGCGCTCCCGTCCGGGCGCGAGCCGGCGCAGGATCGAGAGAGTGGCCGTCGTGATCCGTGCAGCGATGCCGCCGGTGCCGGCTCGCGAAAATTCCCGGTTTGCCTCATCCGGCTGCCCGCTCCGTGCGCATTCCGCCGTCAGACCACTCGCGTCGAGCCTCCGGCACAGTTCACGGGCAAACATGGTCTTGCCGGCACCTGACGTGCCCAAAAGCTCGATGATCACAAGCAGATGCCTTCTGTTGGGATGTGGCGCTGCTGCAATGGGGGCCGCTGGCGGGCGACGATAACCTCCCAATCGCTACGCCTCCGGCGCTTATCGCTCATCATGCAAATGAACGATGCAGCGATCGGTCGTTGGGCTCCGGCCTCGCTCCGGCCTCGCTCCGGCCTCCCCTGCCCGCTTGGCGCGGCGGGCGGGCAAGCGCTGCAAACGCGAGGGCATCCTTCGTTCGAAGGATGCCGCGCAGAGCGTCGGCGGTTACCAAATGAAGGTCGGGTTGCGGGCTTCGAGCACCACCGGCAGGGCGCAGGGCAATATGCTGATCAGCCGGGGAGACGATCAATGTCGGGCGCCCAATCTCCACTGCCCAGCGACGATGGTGGCGATCGCTCGTCATCGGCCGAGGTCGCGCGCATCAGGTCTGTCTATGCGAAATATACCCTAAGGGATCGCGGAGATCCGGAAAGGTCGCGACGCCCCGGGCGCCAGCGCATGGTGCGCGATCGCGACATGGCCCTGTGCCGGCTGCTCGATCAGGAGGTTGTCCGGCCCCTTTCGCGCTATCGCATCCTCGACCTCGGCTGCGGGCGCGGCGATCTGATCGAGCGGCTGCAGCACTTTGGCTTTCCCGATGGGTCGCTGTCCGGGGTCGATCTGCTGCCGGATTCGCTCGCGGCGGCGGCCCGGAAATGCCCATCCGTATCGTTCATGGAAGCCAATGCGGAGCGTCTGCCGTTTCCCGGTCAGCGCTTCAATTTCGTCCTGGCATTTACCGTGTTCTCGTCAATCCTGGACCCTGTCATGGCCGGCAACGTGGCGCGCGAAATCGACCGCGTGCTCGTTCCTGACGGAGCGGTGATCTGGTACGACATGCGCTACCCCAATCCCTGGAACGGCAATATCAGGGCGATGACGAAACAGCGCATTCAAAGCCTGTTTCCCGACTATCGGCTTGAGCTGCATGCGAAAACGCTGATCCCCACCGTCGCATATCGTCTCGGACCCTTGACGAATACGCTCTATCCCGCGCTGGTGCGTTTTCCCGCTTTCCGGTCTCACTATTTCGGGCTGCTGCGCAAGCCGCCTCCGGCCGCGACATAAAGCAAAACCGACCTATGCCACGATCATCATGCGTCGCCGCGAGGCTTCACTGCACGACCGCGTCACCGCGGAACGCCGCCTCGATGACGTCGCCCGGCTCCACCTCGGTATCCTCGGTGGCCGGCAGCCGCTGCCATTGCTGGCCCGCCTTGCGGACGATGACGACTTCCGCGCGCTGGTTGATGCCGGCCGCCGGCAGGGAACTGGCATTGCCGAGCGGCCGGAGCTTCTCGCTGATCGCCTGGATCTTGATGCGGAGATCGGCCGCGTGCACATTCGCATCGCGCAGGTCGCGCAGCAGCGTGATCCGCCTCTGATTGGCGCCGCGCTCGAGCTGGCGGCCATATTCCTCGACCTGCAACTTCGTCCGCATCAACTGGACCGTGGTTTCGAGGCGGCGCGAGGATGACAGGAGCAGGGCGCGCCGGCTCTCGCTGACGCGCGTGCTGACCAGGGCGCCGTTTCCGAACAGTTTGTTGACCCGGTCGAGTTCCTGGGAATCGGCCTGCACGCCCTTTTCCTCTTCCGCTTCCCGCTGGATCAGCACGGTCACCTGTTCGCTGGCCTCTTTCCCGGCGCGCTCGAGGAAGCTTCGCTCCGAGCGGTAGTCGGCATTCGAGAGCTTGAGCGATTCAGCCTCCGGCTGTGCGACGGCAAGGGCAACCGATGCCGGCAGGGGCGAGTTCTGGGGCGGGCGTTGATCGAATGTGTCGCGCCCATCCAGCTCGGCGCGGATGCGCAGGGCGTGAAAATACTCCTTCAGGTAATCCGTCCAGAGCGCGTCGTGATCGCGCCTGAGATCGACCGGATCGAGGCCGGTCTGGCCGGCGCGGGAGCGCAGCAGGCTGAAGCCGCCGGCGACCGTGATCGCCTGCCGGATCGTCATCATGGGCCGGAACGCCTGCTGGCCCGGGGTGAGCACGTCGCCGGTGACGTAGACCGGCCGATATTCGGCGACCCAGGCGGTCACGTCGCCGGGCCTGACCACCTGGACCTGCTCGCGGCCGTCCGGCGTGCGATAGCGGAACACCTTGGTCGGGATCAGCGCTTCCATCCGGGCCTGAAACTCCGTCGCGGTCAGGCCGGCGACGATGACCGAGCCGATCGTTGGCAGGGCGACCGTGCCATCGAGCTGGATCGTGGCGCGCTGGTGCTGTTCCGGCAGTCCGGCCAGCGCGACCTCGACGACATCGCCGGGCGCAAGCCGATAGGGTTTCTCGGCATGGGCCGCGTGGCCGAGACAGACGGCCAGCAGGACGCCCGACACGAGGGCGACGAAAGAAGGCCTGGCGGCGAGCGGCAGCATGTCACGGACCTTTCGCGGATTGCCCGGAGGCGGCCTTGTCGGGCCAGTCGAGGCGGGAGACAAAATCGAAGACGGGACCACCCGGCTGCCCCCAGTTGCTCGACCAGATGATCTGCGAGCCATCGGGCGACGGCGAGGCATGGGTTTCGCTCCAGTAGTCATGCGGTGCGTTCCTGGTCTGCGCGATCCGCCTTATCTCGCCGCTGCCGTCGATCTTGAGCGCCAGGATCTCGCGCGCGAACGGCGCCCAGGCCGGGTGACGGCCGACCTCGTCGAAATCGCCGGAATAGCTCAGGAAAACCCATCCGGGCCGCTGCAGCGCTCTTAGCGAGGCGTGCTGGGCCTCGCTATAAGGCGACAGCGCGGTGACGGTGCCGTCATCGAGGCGCCGCTTGATGACCTGGAACAGGTCGGGTTCCGACTTGCTGATGCCGACATAGACTTCGTGGCCGTCGGTATCGACCGTCATGTCGCCATGGCCCGGCCGATGGTTCTCGGTCCAGCTCTGCACCAGCTTTCCCGCGACCGTGAAGATGAAGGTCTGGTTGGTCTCGTCCGGCAGGCTCTGCAGGCAGTAGACATAGTCGCCCAGCGGCGAGATGGAGCAGGCATTGTTCTTGCCAGGCAGCGTGCCGAGGACGATGTCCGGGAATTTCCTGCGTGCCGCGAGGTCATAGGCAAAGGCGACGAGAGCGCCACTTGCCGAGAGCGCACGAATGACGATGCGGTGGCCGTCGAGCGACGGATTTCCCTTGTAGGGGCCGAATTGCAGGTTGCGATGGCCCTCGGCGGTGTAGACCGGCCGTTCGAGATTGGCGCGCGGGGCCCAGTACGACACGGTCTGGCCGCTGACGCAGATCATCACCTCGGCATTGCGCGGGTGCCATTCGCATTCGCCGGCGCGCGTGCGCCGGAAAAGCGGCACATAGCTGTGCCCGTCGAGAAAACACAGGCCGTTGCAGCCATTGACGATCACCAGCAGGCTCTGGTCCGCGTTCCAGGCCTGGGCGCTCGAATAACGGTGGCTGCAATGGCCAGGGCCGCAGATGATGCCGGCGCCGAGCGGCCCCGGCTTGGTCACGCGCGTGAACGGCACACCGAAGGCCGGGTCCTTCGCGGGTTGCAGATAGGCCGGCAACGGCATGGCGACCGGTGGCGACGCCAGTTGCGCGGAGGCGAGGCTTTCCGCCGCAGCCGCCGGCCACGGCATGAGCGAGGGAGCCAGCGTGCAAGACGCGGCCAGCACGAGCGGCCCGAGCCAGGCGCGTCGCGGAGCCGGCCTCATGTGATGAAGGTCTTCTGGCGGCGGACCTTGCCTGCGCTCACGCGGCCGTGCCACCACGCGATCGTCCGCTCGAGGCCGTCGTTCAGGCTCGTGCGCGCGCGCCACCCCGTCTCGTGCGCGAAGCGGGAGGCGTCGGCGAGCAGCGCCTTGACCTCGGAATTGATCGGTCGCATGCGGGTTTCGTCATGCTGCACCGGCTTATCGCAGGCACTCAGGTCGCAGATCAGCTCGATCAGGTCCGCGACCGTCACCGCGCGCTGGCTGCCGACATTGTAAGGATGGCCATAGTCGATCCCGTCCGCACTGCCGGCGGCCATGAAGGCCGCGACGGTGTCCTCGACGAAGGTCAGGTCCCTGATCGGCGTGGTGTCGCCGACCATGATCGCCGTGCAGGCCGGGTCGAGCGCCTGGCGAATGATCGTCGGGATGATGGCCCGCTCGCTCTGGCGCGGGCCGAACGTGTTGAACGGCCGCAGCAGCACGACCGGCAGCCCGAAGGAGCGCGAAAAGGCCTCTGCCATCATGTCGGCGCCGATCTTGGAGGCCGAATAGGGCGACTGGCCCTGAAGCGGATGAGTTTCGCTGATCGGCATCGTCAGGGCGGTGCCGTAGACCTCGCTGGTCGAGGTATGGACGATACGCTCGGTGCCGTGCTGGCGTGCCGCTTCGAGCACGTTCAGCGTGCCCAGCACGTTGGTTTCGACATAGGACTGGGCCGCCGAATAGGAATGCGGGATGGCAATCAGGGCGGCGAGGTGGAAGACGATCTCATGGCCGCGCACGATGCGCCCGATGAACGCGGCATCGCGGACATCGCCACGCACCAGATTGAGTTGGCTGCGAACGGCTTCCGGCAGGTCGTCGAGCCAGCCATGGCTGTCGAAGGAATTGTAGAGGGCGAGAGCCGTCACCCTGGCGCCGTCGCGCACCAGCGCCTCAGTCAGATGGGAGCCGATGAAGCCGTCAGCCCCGGTCACCAGCACCTGTAAGCCGTTGTAGTTCATCGGTCTGTTCCCTCCGCGTTGGCTCCGCGAGCTTCGGTGATCTCTGGCCGGGCGCGGCCTGCCCGGGGACCCAGCCCGCGACGACCAGCACGCCGCGCAGCAGCCATCCGATGTCGCCGGCGAGGCTGCGACGCGAGAAATAGGCAAGGTCGAGCCGGGCCTTGGCCGGGAACAGCACCTCCCGATAGAAGCACGTCGGGTCGCTGTCGGGCGGATAGAGCCTGCCTTCGTGGCGGAACAGGACCTGGCTCGGCCCGAGCAGGCCGGGCTTGTGCTCGAGCACCTTTTCGAAGCCGTTCTGGAAGCAATCGGCGAAGGCCAGCGATTCCGGGCGTGGTCCGACGATCGCCATGTCGCCCCGCAGCACGTTCCAGAGTTGCGGCAGTTCGTCGAGCTTGGTCGCGGCCAGCAAGCGGCCGAGCGGCGTCATCCGGACGTCCCGCGCCGTTGTCAGCGGGCAACCGTCCGTACCGCAACTGGCGCTGAACTTGCGGAACTTGTACATGCGGAACGGCGCCCCGCCCCTGCCCAGGCGCGTCTGCGCAAACAGGATCGGCCGGCCGCCCTCAAGCCAGACGGCGCAGGCGATGACCGCCATCGGCAGCGCGAAGACGAGGGCGGCGCCGGCGGCGACGACGAGGTCGAAGGCGCGGCTCGCCATTGCGTTCATGCCGAACGCTGCCGGGGCGTAGCCGATCTGGGGCCGCAGGAAGGTCACGGGACGGCCTCGGCGGTCGCCTCGGCCTGAACGGCGCGCGCCAGCGTGGTTGCGACCCGCTCGACGGTCCCGGCATCCATCCGCGGATGCAGCGGCAAGGTGACCTCGCGCGCGGCGAAATCCTCGGTGCGCGGCAGGCGCACGGCCGGGAAGAGCTCGCGGTACAGCGACATGAGATGGACCGGCGTATAGTGGATCGTCGTCTGGATGCCGTTGTCGCGCAGCTTGCCGATTACCTCCTGCCGGTTTGCCCCGGCCGGCAGGACAATTGGCATGATGTGGAAGCTGGACGTCCTGGGCTGCGCGAAGGGCGCCGTCACCGATGGACAATATTCCGCGAGGGCGCGCCGATACTGCGCCACCAGAGCGCGCCGGATTTCGTTCCAGGCCGTCAGTTTCCGCAGTTGCACGAGCCCGATCGCCGCTTGCAATTCGTTCATGCGGTAATTGAAGCCGAGCATGGTGACGTCATAGGTCGGCGTGCGCGCGTTCAGGCGCTGGCGCGTGCCGCTGGTCATGCCATGCCCGCGCGCCTGCCGGATCGTCTCGAGCAGATGAGCGTCGCGGGCGATGACCGCGCCGCCCTCGGCGGTGGTCATGTTCTTGTTGCCGTAGAAGCTGAAGGCGGCGGCTTCGCCGAACGTGCCGACCTGGCGCAGCCCCGGAGCGTGCGCGGCATCCTCGATCAGCATCAGGCCCCGCTTGCGTGCGAAGGCCTGCCAGGCCTCGCGATCGGGGAGATAACCGGCGAAATGGACGAGAATCACCGCTTTCGTGCGCGCCGTGCAGCGCGCCTCGGCATCGGCGAGCGACATCAGCGGCACGTCCGCCGACTCGATGTCGACGAAGACCGGCGTGGCGCCGACATAGAGCACGCAATTGGCCGTCGCGACGAAGGTCAGGGCCGGAACCAGCACCTCGTCGCCCGGCCCGAGGCCGAGCGCGTGCAGGATGAGGTGAAGCGCCGCCGTGCAGGAATTGACGGCGACGGAATCCGCCGCGCCATGGGCTTCGGCAAAAGCCTGCTCGAAGGCCCGCACCCGGTCTCCCATGGTCAGCCAGCCGCTGTCGATGACGTCGGCGAGGGCTGCCTTCTCTTCTTCACCCACAATGGGTTCGGAGACCAGAAGCATGGGACACTCCATTTGACATCACGGATGGATCGCCGGCGCCGGCCTGGCTGAGCGTCGTCAGGCCGCGACCGGTGCGGGCGCTGCGATGTCCAGCGATTGCTCGTCCCAGGCGACGTCCTGCGCCTTGTGGAAATCCTCGACACGGCCGATGTCGAGCCACACGCCGTCATGCTTGAAGACGTGCACGGGCGTGCCGTTCTCCAGCATGCGATACATCAGGTCGTCGAAGCCAAACGGCACGCCGTGCGGGATGAAGTCGAACACTTCCGGGTCCATGCAGTAGAGGCCCATGCTCACCAGATGAGCCAATGCCGGTTTTTCCTGGAAAATCCTGACCGCGCTATCGACCTCGTCGATGACGCCGAAATCCATCTTGGTGGTCCGGATAGTCGTGGCGATGGTCACCGGGCCCGGATGGCTGCGGTGAAAGCTGGCGAACCGGCTGAGGCTGATATCGGTGAGCACGTCGCCGTTGAGGACGAGGAATGTGCTGTCGAGCTGGTCGCGCACCAGCGACAACGGGCCGATCGTGCCGAGCGGCTCGACCTCCTGGGTATAGGTGATCTTCATATTCCACTGCGCGCCGTCACCGCAGAAGCTGCGAATGAGATGGCCGAGATAGCCGGTCGTGACGAAGACCTCCTGAATGCCGTTCCGGCGCAGCCACTTGAGCAGCAACTCCAGGACCGGCCGCGAGCCGATCGGCATCAATGGCTTCGGCAGGACCGAGGTGTACGGCCGCAGGCGGGTGCCTTTGCCACCACATTGGATCACAGCCTTCATCCGAGCCTCCCATGACTGGTTGGCGGCCATTAGCCGCTCCGGCTAAATTTGATGATGAAATGTTAGGAGCGCCGTAAACCACTGTCTTCGTTCGTTTGCATGATGAGACCGGGCGCGCCGACAGAGCTCGCCAGCCACGGACAGACCGCTATCCACATGCGGCGATGCTCTTCTTCCTGGGAGCGCCCGCACGGCACGGCCGCATCCTTCGAACGTACGATGACGTTGACAGGGGGCCTGCCTAATTTCCCGTCCTGTCTCGCGTGGTGCGCGGCCGCTCAGGATGGGGAACGCAGGCGGAATGCCATCGATCAGGGGGTTCCAGGCTTGGGCGGTGAAGATCGGGCGCGGGCCTCGCGAGCCACGATATCCCTCGAGAAATATCGCGGCCATGGAGGAAAGAATGGCTAACGCCTCAATCGGGCCAACGGGCCATTTCAGTTCCAGGTTTTCGGCCAGGCTTCAACAATCCGCGCGTGTCCTCAAAAACGAGGGCGCGCGCCGATTTCTGGAACTGTCGGCCTTGTCGTTGATCGAACCGGTTCGCTCGCTGCGCCTGCGGGTCGCCGTCGCCGCCGATGCCAGGGGCGTGCTGCTCAAGATCCGGAACGGAAAGCACGGACGCGGACTGTTCATAGACTGCGGGTCAAATATTGGACAGGGATACGAGTTTTTCAGCAAATACTATAGAAAAGAGCATTTCGACTACATCATGATCGAGCCAAACAAGAATTGCATTCCCTATCTGGAAGCATTGCGCGATCGTTCCGGCGCCAATATCGACATCATCGCCAAGGCTGCGAGCGTGCGTGATGGCTTCGCCCGGCTGTTCGGCCCGCCGTCTGACCGGGCAGAGCCGATCTACGAAGGTCGCTCGATCGTTCCGGAGCACAATAACAGCCTGTACCAGACGGATAATACGGCGGCGGATATCGTGGAAACCTTCTCGCTGTCGCAGTTAATTCTGGATAAGAGCCAATTCTATGATGTCGTCATCCTGAAAATGGATGTCGAGGGAGCGGAGTATGAGCTTTTACTCGATATGATCGAAAGCAGGGCGCATCGTAAATTATACGCGGCCTATATCGAGTTTCACTCCATCTATATGAAAGATAAAGACAGAAACATAAGAAGAAAGATGGAATATGACCTGAAGAAAGACATAGGAAAAGATGATATATTACTGCGTGAATGGATATAGGGCATCTCAAATCCGTTAGCCGGGACGAACATGGCAAGAGGAAAGGGATCGCAATGATTCTGGAGATGTTCGGTCCGTCCGGGGCAGGAAAGACGACGATGGCTGCCGCCCTGGCTACCCATTTGCAGGACCTTGGCTATGCCGTGACCCCTTTCATCGGTGTCCGGGCCAATCCGCTGAAAAGAGCCGTCCTCAAGTGCCTTGCCAGCGCCCGCTTCCGGACCGCAGCCGGCCCGATGGCCGACGTGGACAGCGTGCTCAGGATCCTGCCCCCGAGGGATCGCCACTGGTTCGTCCGCATGCATTGGCATCTGGCCCTGCTCCACCGCGAGTGGTGCGCGGCTCAATCGTCCAATACGATCACCATTTTTGACCAGGGCTGGATTCAGGCGGTGACCTCGCTCGTCTTGCTGAGTGGCGAAACCGACCGTCAGCGCGTCATGCGCGCACTCGATAGCGTCTCGCGACCCGACCTGCTCATCCGGTTCGAGGCGCCAAGGGCGCTCCTCGAGGCGCGACTGCGGAATCGACGGCAGAATATCGGGGCTTTCCAGCGGCTTCTCGAGATCAACCTGCAAGACAGCCTGGACCACGTGAGCCATGTCGATCTCGTTTCGGATCTGGTCAGCGCGGCCGGGCTGCCGATGATCCGCGTCAGCAGTGTCGATGCCGAGGGCTTCAAGCTGGCCCTGGACAAGATCACAGACGCCGTGCTCGCCAGCATGCCCGCCCCGCGCCCTGACGCAAACCGCGTCATCGAAGGGCATCTCGCCGCGCTCCCGCGATGATCTCCGGCTGAAATCGTGCCGATCCGCGACATCACAGGGCCGGCCGGCCACGCCAAATCCCATGCCGCTTCGACCACAGCCAGCGCAGCATGAGTCCGCCCGTGATCCCGATCAGGCTGCCGGTCACGCTACAGGCAGCATCGACAACCCGTGGCATGCGATCGGGAACGAAATTCTGGGCCAGTTCGAAGCCGACCGCGCCGAGGCCGAGCAGCGCGAGCGATGCCGGCGCGCTCTTGCGCCCGTAGACCACGGCGAAAACCCCGCCGGCGGCCGCATAGGCGAGCACATGTTCGAGTTCGGGCGGCAGCCCGGTCCTGAACATGAGGCGCCCCGGCACGATCGAGGCGATGCCGACAACGGCAAATGCCGTCCAGGCCGCCGCCCACCCGCGTGGTCTGCGGCGCGGCGGACTTGCCGCAACCACGCCGGTTGGCTGTGGTTCGGAGCGGCCCGCGAGATTTAATCCGACACTCACGGCAGGACTGCGATACGCGCCAGCAAGGTCACCAACTCCGCCTGGCGCCGCGTCTGGGTCTTGGCGAAAACCGATGCCAGCTGGGAACGGACGGTGGTCCGGCTGAGGCGCCGGTCGCGGGCGACGTCCGCCGGTATGTCGCCGCGCGCCATCTGCAGCGCCAGACGCGTCTCGGCCATGGTCAGGCCGAACATGCGCTGAAGCATGAAAGGGTTGGGCTCGAGATGAACATCGAGGTCGACGAGCATGACCACGCTGGCGCCATCCGGCATGTCTTCCGCGATCTGGTTGAGGACGAGAGGCGCGTCATCCTTGCTCGAGACAACGACCCAGGACAAGGAGCCGAGCGAGGGGCGGTTCGGCGCGCGATCCATCAGCCGCCTGAACGCGCTCGTCAGTTGATCGAGGGTCTGGACGGTATTGCCGTCGCTGCCAAGGATTTGGCGGGCGCTGGCGTTTGCCTCGACGACTTTCCGGCGGGATTCAAGGACGAGATAGCCGCAGCCGATGCGATCGAGCATGCCCAGGACCACCGCGCCACAGTAGCTGTTTTTCGGAGCGGCGCCCGGCTGCTCCGATCCATTGTCGACTGCGGGGGGGAAAGATTTCGATGGGGTCGGCATTCAAAGCCGCAGCGGGAGGCATCGGCATCTGCCGAGACGCAGGCGTTGTGGCATATCCGGTAAGGAATGGCATAGCGGCGGCTCCTCGCGCTTCTGTAGCAACATCAGCAGCTTCAATGCCGGCGGCTCATGCGGATAGCCTGACATTCACACTAGGCGTTTTGGACTAGTCGCCTTTCGCGCGTTAAGCGTTCCCGTGCGCGCCTCGTCAGCAGGGCCGGCACCGCTGCCCGACACCCGCGCGCGTCATGAGCCCGGTGGCCGGGAAATACCGCTCGAAATATCGCTCCAGGAAATATCGCTCCAGGAACGCGTAACGCGCGCGCCAGGCACCCGGCATCATCCAAATGAATGAGGACAGTGCACGGCCTGCTCCATACCGTGATCCCGTGCCGGTCGCGTTCCGGTGAGGCGGGAGCGCGCTGGCAAGGGCCGTCGGTCGAGAAGGTTGGCCGAATACGTGTGCTCCGGGGCCAGGCCCCGGCCGTTCCAGTTCCCGGCGGGAGGCATCGAATGATGCGACATGTGCTTTGCGTCGGGGGCGAGGATCATTCGCTGCGCATCCCGTTTCTCGCGGCACTGCAGGAGCGTGGCTTTCGCATCACCGCGGCCTCGACGGGGGATGGCGCGGCTTTCCAGCGTGCCGGCCTCGCCCATCGCAGCTATCGGTTCGACCGGTTCGACAGCCGCGGCGCCGATCTCGCCGCCATCCGCCAACTCGCGGGACTGATTGCGGAAACCGGCCCCGATATCGTCCAGTCCTTCGATACCAAGCCCAACCTGCTCGCCCCGCTCGCGGCACGCGGCAAGGTCGCGGTGGTGCGCACCATCAACGGCATGGGCTGGGTGTTCTCCTCCGGCGCGCCCCGGGCTCTTGCTCTCCGGCCGGTCTACTGCGCCCTGCAATGGGCCGTCTCGCGATGGAGCGCCGCGACGGTTTTCCAGAACCGCGACGACAAGGCGTTCTTCGAGCGCCGTCATCTCGTTCGGCCGGACCGTGCGCATCTGATCCGTGGATCCGGCATCGACATTGCGGGCTTTGAGCGATCGCGTGCCGACAATGCCGCCTTGGCGGCGCTGCGACTGCAACTCGGCCTCGGGACAGCGGAAATCGTCGTCACGGTCAGCAGGCTGACGCGGCAGAAGGGCATTCCGACCTTGCTGGAAGCGGTCTCCCAGGTCAGGGCGAGGCGTCCGAATGTGCGCTTTTTGCTGATTGGATCGCGGGAAAGTGAAGGCCCGTTCGCGGTTGCCCAGGACGAGATCGACCGGCAGGCGCCGCATGTGATGGCGCTTGGGGCAAGGAGCGACGTGCCGGCCCTGCTCGGCCTTGCCGACGTGTTCGTTCTGCCGACCGAGTACCGCGAGGGCATTCCGCGCGTCCTGCTCGAGGCGGGCCTGGCGGGATTGCCGATCGTCGCCACCGACATGCCGGGTTGCAGCGATGTGGTGACGCATTGTTCGAACGGCTTTCTCGTGCCGCCGCGCGACCCCGGCGCGCTCGCCACCGCCATCCTCGACGTTCTCGCGGATCGGCGGGCCGCGCAGGATATGGGCCGTCGTTCCGTTGAACTCGTCCGGCGCGAATTCGGGCTCCCGTCGATCGTCGGGCAATACGCCGATCTCTACCGCGAGGTCCTGTCGCGGCAGGAGGCGAGGCACAAGCGCGGCGGCAATGCGCGCGCGCCGGCCCTTGAACAGGCCGGCGCGCCCCACCGTATCGGAGAAAGCGAATGATCCGCAATGCCATCCTGGCCGCGGGGGTCATATTTTCCTCCGCCTCGCAGCTCCGCCTGCCGGGCTTGCCGATCGGCATGGGCGAGTGCTGCCTCGCGCTGTGGATCGGCTTGTCGGTGGCGCGGCTTATCGCCGGGTACCCGATGGGCGCCAGCCCGGCATTGACCCGGATGAGCGTTTTCTGGGTCGCGTTCGCGCTCACCCTGAGCATCGGCGCCATCATCGGAATGCTCTTCGATTCGCAGTTCAATCTCGGCAACATGATCCACGACGCGATGGCCTATCTGCTGATCGCCTGTGTGATGATCCTGGTCTTCGTCGAGCCGGACAGCGACGGCCGCCTGCGGCAGGCGGCGTGGTTCGCCATCATCTTCGGCAATATCGGCCTGGTCGTGCAGATCGCGATCGGCTGGGGGGTGCTCCCGCGCGGCCCGCTGGAGCCATGGTACTGGGATCGCTTCCGCGGCTGGTCCGAGAACCCGAACCAGGCCGCGCTCTATTGCGCCGCCCTCGGCCCGATCGCGCTGCATCTGGCGATGAGCGCGGAAACCGGCTTTGGCCGTTTTTCCGGCTTCGCCCTGGCGATCCTGCCCGTGATCTTCGGGCGCTTGACGAAGAGCGACGCTTTCCTGATCGCGACCGTCATCGCCACCCTCTTCCTGATCGGGTTGCGGCTGCGCGCCTGGCTCGTCATGTCGGGAAGCGGCGTGCGCTACATCGCGGCGGTGCTTTTTATCCTGGCGGCTCCGCCGACCGCGATCACGTTGCTGCCTTATGCCGTCGCCACGGCGGGCGAAACGGAAGGCTTCGCCAAGAGCCTGGCCAAGGACAAGGGCGGGGACGGCACCGTGGCCACGGCCAACCTGCGTCTCCTTCTCTGGAAGGAGGCGCTGATAAGGGGTGGGGAATCGGCGTCGTTCGGCCTGGGGCCGGGGCCGCATTCCGAGCGCCCCACCGGCCCGAACCCGGGCAACAAGCCCGGCCCGTTCGAGGCGCACAGCACGCCCCTCGACCTGTACACGCAAGGCGGGGTACTCGCCCTCGCCGCCCTGGCATGGCTCATCGGCAGCACGCTGTGGCTGACGCTGCAAGCCCGGGTCGACGCGCTTTCGGCGCTGATCTGCTGCTTGTCGGTGTTCAGTTTGAGCCATTTCGTCCTTCGCCACCCGATCTTCTGGTTCGCCCTCGCGCTGTGTCTGGCCGAAGGGTGCACGCGAAGGCGGACGGCCTCCGCTCATTACGGGAGATGACAGGATGTGCGGAATTGCGGGTATCCTTCTGCCCCCCAACGCCGCCGACACCAGGGCGCTCGGCGCCATCAAGCCGATGACGGCGTCCATCCGCCATCGCGGGCCGGACAGCGACGGCTTCTGGGCTGACCACGCCGCCGGCATCGCGCTCGGCCATCGGCGTCTCGCGATCGTCGACCTGAGCGAGGCCGGCCACCAGCCGATGCTCTCAGCGAGCGGACGGCTGGTGATCAGCTTCAATGGCGAGGTCTACAATTTCGCCACGCTGCGTCGTGAACTGGAGGATATCGGGCACAGATTCCGCGGCAGCAGCGACACGGAGGTGATGCTCTGCGCCATCGAATGCTGGGGGCTGGAGCGCGCGCTCCGGCGCTTTACCGGCATGTTCGCCTTCGGGCTGTGGGACCGCGAGGCGCGCATGCTTCACCTGGCGCGCGACCGGATGGGCAAGAAACCCCTCTACGTGGCGCGTATCGGGCGCGCCCTTGTCTTTGCCTCGGAGCTCAAGGCGATCCGTGCCTTCCCGGGCTTTGAGGCCAGGATCGATCGGCAGGCGGTTGCCGCCATGCTGGCGCGCGGCGCCATGCCGGATCGCTGCTGCATCTGGCAGGATGTCTTCAAGTTGCCGCCCGGCGCCAGCCTGTCCGTGAGCGCCGACGACATGACCGGCGCACCGGGCACCGCCGCTCTCAAGGCTGAAGTCCATCAATGGTGGTCCCTGGCCGATGTGGCCGAGAGAGGAAGGAGTGCTCCGTTCCGGGCCTCCGATGCGGAGATCGTCGAGGAACTCGACGCATTGCTGCGTCTCACCGTTCGCGAGCGCATGGTCGCCGACGTGCCGCTTGGCGCGTTCCTTTCGAGCGGAATCGACAGTTCGACCGTCGTTGCGCTGATGCAGGCCCAGTCCGATCGTCCGGTGCGCACCTTCACGATCGGCTTTCAGGAACGGGGCTACGACGAATCGGCCGCGGCCGGCGACATTGCCCGCCACATCGGCACCGACCATACCGAACTGCGCCTGACGCCCGATGAAGCGCGCGATGTCATCCCCGAACTGCCGCGCGTCTGGGACGAGCCCTTTGCCGACTGGTCCCAGATACCGACCCTGCTCGTCTCCCGGCTGGCGCGCCAGGACGTCACGGTCGCGCTGTCGGGCGATGGCGGCGACGAATGCTTTGCCGGCTACGCGCGGCATTTCCTCGCGGCCCGGTTTTCATCGTTGCTCGGCATGCCGCCTTTCGTCCGCCGGACCGCGGCGGATATCCTGGCTTCCCTCGCCAATGGCGCGGGCGAGCGGCTCGTCGGGCGGCTGCCGGCGTCGGACCGGCTGCGGCAATCGCTGCGCGGCGACCGCCTGCGCCGGCTTTCCGATCTGTTTGCGGCGAATGGCGACCAGGACATCTATCACCGGCTGACGTGTGTCTCGCCACTGTCGCTGGCCCGCGAGCCGGAGGTGGCCGAGCCTGATGCTCCCGCGCTCGACGATCTTGTGTCGCAGCTCGTTTTCCGGGACATGGCGGGCTACTTGACGAGCGACATCCTGGTGAAGCTCGACCGCGCCAGCATGGCGACGAGCCTCGAAACCCGCTGTCCGCTTCTGGACCACCGCGTCGTCGAGTTCGCCTGGCACCTGCCGACGGCGCTCAAGGTGCGCCATGGCCAGGGCAAATGGATCTTGCGCCAGGTGCTGGCGCGTTATGTGCCGCCGCGCCTGTTCGAACGGCCCAAGCAAGGGTTCGACGTGCCCGTTTGTGCCTGGCTGCGGGGGCCGCTGCGCGCCTGGGCCGGCGATCTCCTGTCCGAGACGCGGCTGCGGTGTCACGATCTCCTGGATGTGGCGGCCGTCCGAGCCTGCTGGGAAGCCCATCTGAGCGGCCGCCGCGATCACGCGCTCGCGCTTTGGGCGGTCCTGATGCTTGAAGCCTGGCTCGACGAGGTCGAAGGCCCGCCGGTCTCGGCAGCGATCGAGGCATTCGAATTCGGATTGCAGGGGAGCTGATCATGGAACCTCTGACCAGCCGGGTGCAACGGATCGTCGCGACGACGCGGCCCCCGGATCTGCCGCTGCTCGAACCGATGGCGCGGACGGCGAGGCCGGCGATCGGCCCGGCGCCGGGGCAGCTGCCGATCCGGCGGATTTTCAACATCCTGTCGCGGCGGCGCTGGCTGATCCTTGCCATGATGTTGCTCGGCGGCGGCGTGATGACGATCATCGGCCTGATGCTATCGCCGACCTACACCGCGACGACGCAGATCATCGTGAACCGCCCGGCGGAAGGTTCGAATGGCCCCGCCGCAGTCTCGCAGGCTTTCGACGAGGTGGCGATCGACACCCATCTGGCGGTGCTGTCGTCCGGCGCGCATCTGCGGCGCGTCGCTGCGGCGTTGCGCCTGGCGCATGAGGATGAGGTATCGGTTTCGGGCGGGCCGCAATCCTGGTCGCATCGCATCGGCGACGAGGTCGGGGCCGCCTGGGCGGCGCTCACGCAACCTTTCCGGCGCTCCGTCAAGGATCTTTCCGCCGATGCCGCCGAGAGTGCTCTCACGCAACAGTTGAAGCGCTCGGTCTCGATCAGCCAGGAGCGGCACTCGCGCGTGCTTGCCGTCGTCGCGACGGATTCGGACCCTCGGCGCGCGGCCGAGATCGCGAACACCGTGGCGCAGGTCTATATCGAGGATGTCACGCAGCGAAAGCGCGCCGACGCGGAACAGCTTGTCGTTTGGCTCGCCAAACGTGTGCCCGAAATGAAGCAGGACGTGGCGCGGGCCGAACAGGAGCTTCAGGCCTACCGGTTGCTCCACGGCGCGGCCGTTGACGGGACCCCGGACATTACCGGGCAGCAGATTGCCCAGCTCGCCCGGCAACTGGCGCTGGCGAGGTCCGATTTTGCCGCCGCGCAGCAACGGCTCGCGCACGTCCGGGAGCTGCGCCAGAAAGCTGCGCCCACGGCAGCGCTGGCCGAGGCGCTCGGATCGGCGACCCTGGCCGAGCTTGCGCGTCGCGAGGCGGCACCGGCCATTGCCGGCCAGGCGCTTCAGCCGGAGCAGCGGCGGGAAGAGCATGCCGCAACAGAGCAGGCGATCGATCAGGCGGTCAGCCAGACCGAGGCCGAGGGCCGCATTCTCCAGGCCCAGGCCATATCCATCGAGGAGCAGCTCAAGTCCCTGAAGGCGGCGGCGAGCGAAACCGCGGCAAGCCTGTCCGGCCTGCGGGCTCTCGAGCGGCAGGCAGCGGCGGTGACCCAGCTCTACGATACGCTTCTGAGCCGCCAGCAGCACGCGAACGAGCAGGTCCAGCTCGTCCAGCCGGATGTGAGCGTGGTGTCCTCGGCCTGGCCGCCGGAGCGGCCGAGTTCGCTTCACCCGGCCTTCCTCATTCCGCCGGGCGTGATGGTGTTCGGCATTATCGGCGTCCTGCTTGCGATCGGCATCGATCGGCTTGATCACACGCTTCGCGGTGCGGACGAAGCCAGGGAGGCTCTGGCCGTGCCTTGCCTGGGAGAGGTGCCCAAGGTCGAGCCGCGTCAGGCGAAGCGCATCGAGCATCTGCTGCAATACCAGCCCATGTCGGCCTATGCCCGGGCGATCCGCTCGCTGCTGATCACGGTCCTTCCGAGAGGCTTGGGCAAATGCGCGTCAAAGATCATCCTGATCAGCTCCGCGCTTCCACGCGAAGGCAAGACGACGCTCGCAAGGAGCCTGGCGCTTTCGGCCGCGCGCCTGCGCTTGCGCGTGCTGCTGATCGATCTCGGTGAGCAGGCGGGATCGGTCGAGCGAAAGCCCGGCATCTCGGGCCGCACCGGCGCCGCGAGTGTCGATATCGTCGACGTGCTGAGCTGCGGACGGCCCATCGCGGACGCAGTCGAGCGCATTGCCGGGCTTGATGTCGACTACATCCCGCCGCCCCGGCCGGGCGGCAACCTGCTCCACTTCCTCGCCAGCCCGCAGGATCCGCATTGGGTCGACCGGTTCCGCGAAGCCTATGACTTCGTCGTGATCGACGGGCCGGCGGCGATCGACCGGCTGGAGGCGAGCTTCCTCGCCAATGCGGTCGACCAGGTCCTGCTGGTGGTGCGTTCGGCGTCGACCGGCCGGGAAATGGCGCAGAACGCATTGCGGCTCGTCGACGGCGATGCAGGGCTGGGCCTGGACGGAACGCCGCGCGCGGCGTCCGTGCTGACATGGGTCGAGGGCTGAGGGCACAACCCTAACACCGGGTGATGAGTGATGCTGACAGGCTACCAACGCAGCCCAGTTGCCCGGCTCGCCGGCAGTAGGACTCTGTCGAGCGTCGCGGTTTCTCCCGAGTCGATCACGCCGGCAGGCGGCGAAACCCCTGCGAAACGCGACGGCGAGCGCGCCGGCAACCTGTCATACGGGAGTGTCTGGGCCCTCATCGTCTATGTCGGGGGGGCCGGGCTGACCAGCATCGCCCAGTTCGAGATTGCCCGTCTGGTCGGCGTGTCGAGCTACGGGATATATTCCTATTCATTCGCCTGGGCCAGCGTCCTGGCCTATAGCGCCACCCTTGGCTTCAATGTCGCTTTGCTGCGCTTCGTGCCGGGCTATGGCGCCAAGGAACAGTGGCCGCTGGCACGCGGCGTGATCCGGTTCGCCGTCGCCTGGTCGCTTGTGGCAGCCCTGCTGGCCGCCGGAACAGGCATCGCGATCGTGGCGATCTCGTCCAGCCGGCCCTATTCGGAGCACGTTGTCAGCCTGATGATCGGCATGGCGACCGTGCCGCTGATGACGATGTATCTGATCGGCGCGACGCTGCTGCGCGCCTTTGGCGGCATCGTCTCGGCGCTGCTGCCGGAGCGCGTCATCCGGGACGCCGTCCTGCTGGCGCTTGTCGGCCTGGTGGCCATCGCGGCGACGTGGCCGTTGAACGCAACGCTGGTCATGGCGGCGCTGCTGATCAGTTCGGCGGTCACGGTCGGCGCGGTCGGGGTGTTCATGCGACGGCTCTGGCCGGCGACCCTGCGGGGCGTAAGCCCGAGCTACCTCCCGCGCTACTGGCTGGCCACCGTCTTTCCGATCATGATCATGACCGCGGTCGACACACTGATGAACCGCACCGGCGTGATGCTGCTCGGCTGGAGCGGCAACATCCGGGACGCCGGCATTTTCGCGGTCGGGTTCAACGTGGCGATGCTGCTGCTGTTGCCGCGCGTCGCCGTGAGCACCGTCTTCGCGCCAAAGATCGCCGACCTGCATGCGCGCGGAGACCAGGCCGGCCTGCAGCAGCTATTCGCGCATGCCAGCACGCTGTCCTTCGTCGGCACGGTGATGCTGGCTTTGCCGCTCCTCGTCGTGCTCGGACCGCTGCTGCGATGGTTCGGTCACGATTTCGTCGCGGCGACCCATCTCACCCAGATCCTGATGGCCGGGCAGATCTTTGCCGCGGCGGCCGGCCCGCATCAGAACCTGCTGACGATGACAGGCCACGAGCGCGCGGCTGCGGTGGTGATGATTGCCAGCGCTGTCGCCAATCTCGCTGCATGCGCCATCGGCATCGCGCTGTTTGGCGTGATCGGCGCCGCGGTGGCCAGCACGGCGGGCATGGTCCTGTGGAACGTCGCGACCGCCATTTGCATCTACCGGCGTCTCAACCTCATTCCAGGCCTCGCCGTTGCCATCGGCGGGGTGTTGCGCAGGCGACGCCTGGCCGGTTGAGCCGGAATGGCGCTGGCGTGCTGGTCGCATGCGCTCTTACGATCCTCCGGCTTGCCTCAAACGGGTTGATGACATCTGTCTCCGCTGTAGCCCGCAGCGGAAAGGTGCTGGGCAGAGCTTGCGCCACCGATGCCGCCGGCAATGATCACGACATCGCAGCGTTGTTCGGTGACGCGATCGAGACCTGCCATGGCGCTTCTCCCGAAATCAGGCGCCGATCGCCAGGCAATCCTGCCGGACGTGCTCGAGAGCCACGCGGACCAGCCTGGCTGACGCCGCCCGCGTCTTGAAGGCCGCGTGCGGCGTCAGGGTCACATTCGGCACGGCGAGCAATGGCGAGGCCGCAGGCAGCGGTTCGGTCTCGAACACGTCGAGCGCTGCATGAGCGAGCCGTCCTTCGGTGATCGCCGCGACCAGCGCGGCCTCGTCGACCAGGCCGCCACGCGCCGTATTCACCAGGATGGCACCGCGCTTCAGGCGGGCAAGCTCAGCCGCGCCGATGAAATGCCGCGTCCCGGCGGTCAACGCGAGATGGAGCGAGAGCACGTCCGCCCGCTGGAGCAGGTCATCGAGCCCGCAGCCATGTGGCGCGAGATGCGGCGGCAGCGCGCTGCGATTCCAGATCAGCACATTCATGCCGAAAGCATCGGCCATGCGCGCCAGTTCAGTGCCGATACCGCCGGCGCCGACGATGCCCAGCGTGCGGCCGGCAAGCTCCATGCCCTCGAGCGGCGACCAGATGCCGGCACGAAGGGCGCGGTCCATCGTCGCGACGCCGCGTGCGGCGGCGAGCATCAGCGCGAAGGCGTGCTCGGCAATCGAGCGGTCGCCATAGCCTTTCACGGTACGCACGTCGATATCACGCCGCGCCGCCGCCGCCAGGTCGATGTAGCTGGAAGCGCCGGTGCCGAGGAAGACGATGCTGCGCAGCTTCGGGCACGCCGCGATGAGGTCGTCGCCGAAATCGGTATGGCCGTTGAGCAGGATGCGCGCATCGCCGACCAGCGCCGGAATGGCGTCGGGCGCGGGATCGCCGAGATTGACCCTGATCGGCCAAGCGGCCGGCAGCGCTTGCTCCGCCAGGGCCTCGTCAAGAAGCTCGCGCATCAGGGGCGAGCAGTCGATGTAGCATATGGACATGGAAGCTCCTGTCGGGCCGATGCAGCGACGCTGGCGCTCAGGCAGAGGTCTGTTCGGCGCGGCGCGGCACCGCGCCTGGAGCGGCCCATTCGCCGGCGCGATGGCAGGCGACCAGATGGCCCGTGCGCAGCGCTTCGAGTTCGGGCCGGCGCTCCCGGCACAGATCGATGGCCAGCGGACAGGTGTTCAGGTAGCGGCAGCCGCTATTCGAAACACTCTGCATGCGCCGGATGTCGCCCGAATCGTCATCAGCGGCATCGAGCGTGCCGAGCAGCAGCTTGGTGTAGGGATGCAGCGGTCGCGAGAACACCTCCGCCGCCGGCCCGATCTCGACCAGCCGGCCATGATAGAGCACGCCGATACGGTGGCACAGGAAGCGCGCGACCTCGAGATCATGCGTGATGAACAGCATCGAGAGGCCGGTCTCGGCCTGGATATCCTTGAACAGGTTGAGGACACCGGCGCGCACCGAAACGTCGAGCTTGGAGACGGCCTCGTCCGCGACGATCAGTGCCGGCGCCAGCGCCAGCGCCCGCGCGATGGCGACGCGCTGCAACTGCCCGCCCGAGAGTTCATGCGGGAAACTCGATGAAAACCGTGCCGGCAGGCCAACGCGGCGCAGCAAGGTTTCGATTCTTTCCGGCAGCTCCGCCCGGCGCGCGAGGCGCTGCGTCAGCAACGGTTGCGACAGCGCCTGGCCGATGGTGCGGCGCGGGTTGAAGGAGGCGGCCGGGTCCTGGAAGATCATCTGCAGGTCGCGGCGGAACGGCTTGAGCTGCCGCTCGCCGAGTTGCGCGATGTCTCGCCCGTCGATGGTGATGGAGCCGGAGCTCGGCCGGTGCAGTCTCAGGATCGCCTTGCCCAGCGTGGTCTTGCCGCTGCCGGATTCGCCGACCAGCCCGAGGATTTCTCTCGGCCGGATATCGAGCGATACCTCGTCCAGCGCCTTGAACCACGTCCCGGCCGGTTTGCCGGGAAAGGACAGGCTGAGATCGCGGATCGCGACAAGCGCCGCCGATGGCGTCGGTTTCATGACGGCTCTTGCTCCATCTCGGCGAGGAAGCAGCGCACGGCACGGCCGTGCCGGCCGGGAAACGGCTCCGGCCGTTCGACCCGGCAACGCCCGAAGGCCTTGTCGCAGCGCGGCTCGAACAGGCAACCCGGCGGAAGCTGGCTGGGATTGGGCAATTCGCCGGCGATCTCGGCGAGGCGGCCGCCCTCACCGCGCGCCAAGGCGAGCGACGTGCGCACCAGACCTTGCGTGTAGGGATGGGACGGCGCCTCGAAAACATCCCGCGTGCGGCCGATCTCGACGATCTGCCCGGCATACATCACGGCGATGCGATCGCAGAGCGAGGCGGCCGTCGCCATGTCATGCGTGATGAACACGATCGCCGCCGAAAGCCGCCGTTGCAGATCGCGGAACAGCCGCAGGACCTGACGCTCGACCAGCTTGTCGAGATTGGTGGTCGGCTCGTCCGCCACGATCAGGTCGGGCTCCAGCGCCAGGATCAGCGCGATCAGCACGCGCTGCAGCATGCCGCCGCTGAGCTGGTGCGGGAACAGATCGATGGTTTCCTCGGCGCGCGTGATGCCGACATCATGCAGGATGGCGCGGGCGCGCTCGCGCCACGGCGTGGCAACGCTGCGCGCCTTGGCCTCGTCGGCGCGGGTGAAGATGGTGTGCAGGTGCCAGCCGATGCGCTTGGCCGGATTGAAGCTCGCGACCGGGTCCTGGAAGATCATCGCGAGGCGTGCGCCACGCAACGCACCGAAACCGTCGTCATCGAGGGTCAGGAGATCCTGCCCGTCGAACACCATGCGCTCGGCCTGGACTTCGGCATTCTCGGGCAACAGCCGGAGCAACGCCAGGCCGGTCACCGTCTTGCCGGAACCCGATTCGCCGATGATGCCGAGAACCTCGCCGCGCTCGATGGTCAGGTCGACGCCACGCACGATGCCGAGCGTGCGGCCCTGGCTGCGGAAACCGGCGGTCAGCTGCCGGATATCGACCAGGACGTCGCTCATGGCGCCGCCCGCTCCCGCAGCCGCGGATCGGTGAGATCGCGGATGCCGTCGCCAAGAAGGTTGAGCCCCAGCAAGGCGAACGAGATCGCCAGACCGCTGAAGGTCAGCACCCAGGGGCCACGGCTGAAATACTCCCGGCCATCCGCCATGATGCTGCCGAGCGAGGGCGTCGGCGGCTGCACGCCGAGGCCGATGAAGCTCAGGCCCGCCTCGAGGATGATGCCGAAGGCGACGCCGATGCTCGCCTGCACCAGAAGCGGCGCGGAGAAGTTCGGGATGATCTCGCCGACGATGATCGACAGCGGCCGTCGGCCCATCAGGCGGGCCGCCTGGACATAAGGCTCCTCCTTGATGAGCATCGTCATGTTGCGGGCGATGCGCGCGAAGATCGGCAAATAGACCAGCGCAATAGCCAGAATGATATTCGGGGTGCCGAAGCCGAGCACCACCATCAGGAACAGCGCCAGCACGAAGCTCGGGAAGGCGAACAGCAGATCGGAAAAGCGCATCAGCACAGCGTCCGTCCAGCCGCCATGATAGGCGGACAGGCTGCCCATCATGGTGCCGACAACGCTGGCGAGCGCGATGGCGCTCAAGCTGATCATCAGCGACATCCGGCCGCCGATCAGCACGCGCGTAAGGACATCGCGGCCGAAGGCGTCGGTGCCGAACGGGTGCTCGAGCGAGGGCGGCATCAGCAGGTTGACGAAGTCCATATCCTCCTCTGAATGCGGCATCAGCGCCGCACCGAGCGTGATCGCCAGGATCACCACCACGGTGATCGCGAGACCGGCGAGCGCGAGGCGGTTCCGAAGAATGGCGCCGATCTGGAATTTGCTGTTCATGAGGCGGCCATCGGTTCAGCGCGAACGCCGCGGGTCGAGACCCGTGCAGGCGATATCGACCAATAGGTTCACCAGCAGCACGATCGCGAGGAAAGTCACCATGCAGGCCTGGACGAGTGGGTAATCGCGCCCGAAAGCGGCGTCGACCATCAGCGAGCCAATGCCGGGAATGCCGAAGATGCGCTCGATCACCACGACGCCGCCGAGCACGTAGCGCACCTGCAGGCCGACAATGGTGACATAAGGGATCAGCGCATTGCGGAAGATGAAATGCAAGAAGGTGAAGGCGCGCGACAGGCCGAAGGAGCGGGCGGTCGTGACATAGGGCTGGCGGATGACCTCGAGCAGCGCGGCACGCAGCGTGCGCGCGAAGACGGCGGCCATCGGCGCCGCAATCGCCAGGGCGGGCAGAAAACTCGCATGCAGCGCGCCCAGCAGCGAATCCCCCGGCGCGACGAAGCCGTAGGAGGGAAACAGGCCGAGCCCCAGCGCCAGCCCGAGGATCAGCATATAGGCGAGGAAAAAGTCGGGCATGGAGATGCCCAGCACCGCGATGGAGGTCGCCACCATATCGGCCATCTTGCCGCGCCATACCGCCGCGACGGTGCCGAGGACTAGGGACGAGAGCACGGCAATGGTCAGCGCGTAGAGCCCGACGAAGGCCGTGGTCGGCAACCGGGAGAGAATGAGGTTGCTGATCGGCCGCCCGGAGGCGACCACGAGGGAGTTGCCGAAATCGCCATGGGCAATCTGGCCGAGCCAGGAGGCGAACTGCGTGATCACCGGCTGGTCGAGCCCGTGCTGCAGACGGAAGGCCGCGATCGCCTCGGGCGGCGCTTGTTCGCCCAACGCCGAGAGAGAGGGATCGCCCGGCGCCGCCTTCATGGTGAGGAACACGATGAACGCGCCGATCAGCAGCACCAGCAACGCGCCGAGGATGCGTCCGAACACGTAGCGCAGCGTCGGCGGTAGCGCCCACCGCCGGCCGCTGAACACGGCCGGCAGGAATCGATCGACAGCGGACAGGCTCACCCGAGCCCCACTACGCGACGGTCAGCATTGGAAACTGATCGCCATAATTGCCGTAGGGCTTCTGCACGAAGCCATCGACCTTGGCCGAGAGCAGGTTGTGGATGTTGGAGCAGAAACAGGCGATCACCGGCGCCTCCTCCATCACCAGCGCTTCCGCCTGCCGGCAGATGGCAGCCCGCTTGGCAACGTCGAGTTCACGCGAACTCGCCTCGATCAGCTTGTCGGCTTCGGGGTTGGAATAGCCGCCGAAATTCCGCCAGCCCTTGCTGTGCAGGATGTCGTACAGATATTCGTCGGCGTCGACGAAGCCGGTCCACCCCCAGACGGATGCCAGGAAATCGCCGGACTTCTGCCGCGCGTAGGCGGCGTTCGGGTCGGTGACCTCGACGGTCAGCTGCGTCCCCAGCGTGGCGTTGACCTGCGCCACGAACACCTCCGCGATGCGCTTCCACCAGCCCGAGCCCCAGGTGACGACCGCGAATTTCTGATCCTTGGCCTTGTACTTGGACTTGGCGAGCTCCGCGCGGGCGCGCTCCGCATTGAACGTCGTGACGTCGCGCGGCTTGGGATCGTGGAACGGCCCGAGCGCCGGCGGCAGGACGCCATTGGTCACGACACCCTCGCCAAACAGCACGGCCCGCACCATGGCCTCGCGCTGGAAGGCCATCGAGACGGCGCGGCGGAAATGCACGTCGTCGAACGGCGCCTTGCGCAGGTTGAGCGAGATGAAGCGCGTGTTGAGGCCCGGCTGCTTCAGGACCTTGATCGCCTTGTTCTTCTCGAGTTGCGGCACGTCGGCGAAGGGCGCCGTGCTGGTCAAGTCGATCTGGCCACCGAGCAGAGCGGTCACGCCGCTCGATTCCTCGGTGATCAGCGGCACCTCGATGGTCTTGAGGCGCGGCGCGCCGCGGAAATAGCCTTCGTGGGCCGCCAGGACCAGGCCCTGATTGGCGTTCCATTCCTGCAAACGATACGGCCCGGTGCCGATCGGCGTGCGGCCGAACTTCTCGTCGCCCATCTCCTTCACCGCCTTGTGGGGCAGGATCTGCGTGCCGGTGCGCGCATTGGTCAGGAAGGTCAGCAGCGGCGCGAAGGCACGCTTGGTGTGAATGCGCACCGTCAGCGGATCGACGATCTCGATGCGGTCGACCTCCGCCAGCTTGCTGCGGTTGGGCGAGGCGAATTTCTCGTCGAGCAGGCGCTCGAAGGAGAACTTGACGTCGTCCGCGCTCAACACGCTGCCATCGTGGAACTTGACGCCCGAGCGCAGCTTGAACTCCAGCGCGCCGCCATCGACGGCGGCAAAACCCTCGGCCAGATCGGACACGACGTTCATCTTCTCGTCGAAGGCGAGCAGACCGTTATAGAGCCCCCAGAGCACGTAATACTCAGGGATCAGCGTCGCCTTGCCGGGATCGAGCGTGTTGATGACACTGTAGCCGGTGATCCCGGCGCGCACGCGATCCGCAGCCACCGCCGGCAAGGGCCAGCCGCCAAGAGCGGTCAGCGCGACCGCTGCGCCAGTGCCCTTGAACACCTGCCTCCGGTCGAAGCGACCGCCACCGAAACCGATCATGCCATCCTCCCCTCATCTCAGCTCGGCCCATTCTTAATCAGATGCGCCTTGACATTTCGGTATACCGAGGTACGGAATTAGTCAACAAACTTTCTCAGAGACCCCGGTTCTGATGACTGATAGTACATCTCAGTGTACCGAGCTCGGCGGAGCGACGCCCGGAGTCGACCTGTCATCGCCCATCGCGCTCGAAGCGGGCGCTGTCAGCGGACAGACTTATGTCCGGCTCAAGGCGGATATCCTTTCGTTTGGTTTTGCCCCGGGCGTGCCACTGCAGGAGGCCGATCTCGCGAGCCGCTACGGCGGTAGCCGCACGCCGACGCGCGAGGCGCTACGCCGGCTGGTGCAGGAAGGGCTGATCGTCCGCAGGGGGCGCAATTACGTCGTGCGGGTGTTCACGCCGCCCGAGGTGCGCGACCTCTACGAGGTGCGCGAAGGCATCGAGAAGATGGCAACCCGGCTGGCGATCGAACGCGCCTCCAACGAGGAACTCGCCGGGCTCGACCGGCACATTGCCGCGCAGGAAGCCCACGCCGCCAAAGGTGACGCCGCCGGCTTCAACCTGCTCGATACGCGCTTTCATCTCGCGCTCGCGCATATGACGCGCAACAGGTTCCTGCTGGAACAGATGGCTCTGCTGCACGATCAGGTGATGCTGGTACGCAAGCTCGAGCTCAGCCGGCAGCAGGGCATGTTCAATGCGATCAGCGACCACCGCCGCATCGTGGGCGCGATGAAGCGGGGCGACATCGCGGTGGCCGAAGCCGAGATGCGCTACCACGTCCGCAGCGTCGTCGCGCTTTATCACGGCATCAAGGAACCGCCGCCGGGCGGTGGTGACGCCGCGCGCGAGCCGCAGGCGGCGCCGGAAGCCGGCAGCGCAGGCGAGCGCCTACGCGGCGACTATTGAGAAAAAACCATTTTCGCATCGTGCCAAAGCGATGCGTGGCAAGACCGGGAGAGAAACGTGAACATACCGCTTGATACGCTGGAGGGCCGTTCCTTCGACGTCGCCGTGATCGGGGCAGGCGTTGTCGGTGGTGGCGCTGTGCAGCATCTGACCGCCGCCGGCTATAACGTCCTGCTCGTCGACAAGGGCGACTTCGCCTCGGGCTCGTCAAGCCGTTCCTCGCGCCTGTTGCATTGCGGACTGCGCTATCTCGCTCCCGGAAAATCGATGTGGGAATTCATCCTGCATCCGACCCGCTTCATGACGGCGCTTCGCATGGCGCGCCAGGCCATGGAATGCCGGGCACAGTTCGCGCGCATGACGCCGGAGCGGGTGCGGCAGCTGACATTCTGCTTCCCGATGTACAAGGGCGGCCCCTATGCGCCGTGGCAGGTGGATGCCGCCTTCCACATCCTGAAAGCGCTCGGCCCCAAGGACGTGCCGCTCGACTACAAGCGGATCACGCCCGACCAGGTGCGCGACACGCCGCTGCTCGAATACCTGCGCGATCCCGATCAACTGATCGGTGCGGCACAGTTCCGCGAATACCAGTTCGAATGGCCCGAACGCATCGTGATGGATGCCGTGCTGCACGCGGAGCAGGCCGGCGCCACGGTGCGCAACTACACCGAAGCCGCCAGGCTCGAGCAAAACCCCGACAAGAGCTGGCAGATCCTGCTGCGCGACGCCCACAAGCCCGATGCCACGGCGAAGGTCTCGGCAAAGATCGTGCTGAACATGGCCGGCATCTGGATCGATGACGTCAATGCCAAGGCGCAGAAACCCGTCAGCCGCAAGATCACCGGCACCAAGGGCGTGCACATCATGGTGCAACTGCCGCCGCATTGCCGCGATCACGGCATCGCGACGCTGAACCGCCTGCGGGAAGGCTTCTACTGCGTCCCCTGGCGCGGCATGCATTATTTCGGCCCGACCGAAACGCTCTACGAAGGCAATATCGACGATATCCGGCCCGAGGACGAGGACATCGATTTCCTGCTCGGCGAGGCGAACCATCTGCTGCCGAAGCTCAAGCTGAAGCGCAGCGACGTGCTGTTCTCCTGGGCCGGCGTGCGCCCGCTGACCTATGACCCGGCGCTGCCGATGGGCAACCGCTCGCGCGAACTGCATGACCTCGCCTCCGAAGGCCTCGAAAACGCCTTCGCGATGACGGCCGGGCCGATCATGACGCACCGCAATGCCGGCCAGGAGGTCGTCGAGACCGTCCGCCGGAAGATCCAGCCCTCGCGCGCGCCGCGCCCGATCGATTATTCCGCCCGCCTGCCGCCCGACAACCAGAACTCGCCGCCGCTGCTCGATGATTACCCGGCGATCAAAATGTCCGACTTGCGCTTCTCGGCCGAGAACGAGCACGTGAGCGGGCTGGTCGATCTGCTGTTCCGGCGCGTCGGAGCCGGCTGGACCGCAGGCATGAGCGCGCGGCAAGCCGAGGCGGCCGCGATGCACGTCGCCGATCTGATGGGCTGGGACGAAGCGCGGGCCAGGGAGGAAGCAGCACGCTATCGCGACCATCTGGCACGCCAGCACCGCATTCGCCCCCAAGCCGCGGAATAATGTTCTTTCTGCAATTTTCAGGTGTGTCATGAACGCCTTCGCCGGAACACAGGATACGCTCCCCGCCTCCCTCTGGGCAGCAACGGCGATCGAGGCTCCGCCGACCCCACGCGCGGAAGGTCGGCAGAAGGCCGATGTCGCGATCGTCGGTGGTGGCTATCTCGGCCTGACGACGGCACTGGCTCTGGCGGAAGCCGGCACCGACGTCATCGTGCTCGAGGCGGCCGAGCCCGGCTGGGGCGCGTCCGGCAGGAATGGCGGCCAGGTGATCCCCGGCCTCAAGCTCGACCCGGACGAACTCGTGCAGCAGTTTGGCGCCGAACGCGGCGGGCGCATGGTCGCCTTTGCCGGCTCGGCTCCCGATGTCGTCTTCAGTAACATCGTCCGCTACGGCATCGACTGCCAGCCGGTGCGCAACGGCTGGATCCAGCCGGCCCACAGCGATACTTCACGCGCCTTGCTCGAGCGGCGCTGCGCCGCCTGGCAACGCCACGGCGCAGATGTCGATCTGCTCAGTGCGGACGAGACGGCCCGCCTGATCGGCACCAATGTCTATTGCGGCGGCTGGATCGACCGGCGCGGCGGCGGCATCCAGCCACTCAGCTATGCGCGCGGCATCGCCAAGGCGGCGATCGCCGCCGGCGTACGCCTGCATGGTCGCTCGAAGGTCGACGCCATCACGCGCACCGGCCGGCAATGGAGGGTGCAGACCGATGCGGCGGAGATTGTCGCGGATCAGGTGTTGATCTGCACCAATGCGTATTCCGGACGCCTTGGCGGCGACCTGCAACGCACGGTGATCGCGCCCAACAGCTTCCAGATCGCCACAAGGCCGCTTTCCGACAATATACGCCGCACGATGCTGCCCGAAGGCCATGTCGCCTCCGACGCGCGGCGCCTGCTGCTATATTACCGGATCGATCATACCGGCCGCCTGCTCGTCGGCGGGCGCGGCAGCTTTCGGAATCCGAGCCACCCGGACCATTTCAAGCACCTGAAGCGCGCGCTCGCCGCGCTGTTCCCCCAGGCCGCCGACAGCGAGATCGACTATTACTGGTCGGGGCGCGTGGCCATCACGCTCGACCACATGCCGCATCTCCACCAGCTTGGACCGGGCCTGGTCGCGGCGCTCGGCTGCAACGGACGCGGCGTGGCGCTGACCTCGGCGACCGGCCGCGTGCTGGCGCAATGGTTCCGCGATCATCGCGACGACGAACTGCCGCTTCCGTTCACGCGTGCGCGCAAGGTGCCGTTTCATGAGTTGCAGGAACTCTACGTAGCAGCAGCCTCATCCTGGTATCGGCTACGCGACTGGATGACCTAGAGCAAAATCGGATTATATGGAGTCATTCGGCTCTATATAATCCGATGAATTTGCTCGACAATTTTAACCTGGAGCAAGTTCGCAAAAGACGAACTTGCTCCAGGTGTTTAGCCCCACGGTGTGACGGCGTATCGTTATCGCCGTCAGAGAGGCACGCGCTACCGTCGATGCCGCTCTCGCCGGACTCGACCTCAGCGAGTTCGTCACCATTCCGCCTCTGCCCGACAACACGGATTGGGAGAGCTACGAGGCGGCGCGCCAGGCCTTGATTCCCAACCTGTCGCGCAGCAGGCCAGCCGCACGCTACCGCGCCTGATTTCGGATCAAGGCGTCCAGGCGCTGCCCTTGCAGCGGGAAGCCTGAGGCTCAGGCCAATTCAGAGAAGGCATGCGACCGAAGCCCGCCGCAAGCCGCATTTCTCTGACAGTGCCCGGCGGCGGGCGCGCCAACAGCCATGAGTTTTTGTCATTTTACCATGATTAAATTCTGGCTGCCCAATACGGCTTTCCCACAGCACCATGCGACAAAGGCATCGCTCCACGACAACGACAAGCCCAGCGGCCTTGAGACCAGAATGGGAGGAACAGATGATGGCATATCGTGTGCCTGTGTGCGTCGGCCGCAGCCCGCTTGCGGCACTCGCCCTGACCGTCGCGCTCTGCGGCGGCAGCCCCGCTTACGCGGAAGACCTCGGCACCTTGAACGTCATGATGAGCACGCCCGATCTCGTGCTCTACCTGCCGGCGCAGCTTGGGCCGGACGAAGGCAAGTTCGAGACTTGCGGCGTGAAGGTCCGCAACATCATGGGCTCGAGCGCCACCGTCAGCCCGAGCATTCTTTCCGGTGAGAGCGACATTGCCGTCCAGTTCGGCGGCCGCGCGGTCGGCGACATCATGCAGGGCGTGCCGGCGAAGGTCGTCGCGGCCCAGACGCCGCGCTGGGTGATGCCGCTGACGATCTCGAACGCGCTTTACCAGTCCGGCGTCCACACCTCGGACGATCTCGCCAAGCGCGTCAAGGACGGCACCAAGATCCGGTTCGGCATCACCTCCTTCGGCGCCGCGACGCATTTCTCGCTGCTGAAGGTGATCGCGAAGTTCGGCTGGACCGACGGCAAGGAATATGAGTTCGTCGCGCTGGGCGGCATCAACGAGATCGTTGCGGCGCTGCAAGCCGGCAAGATCGATGCATTCGTTTACAATCGCGACGTGGTGCAACTGGCCCAGGACAAGGGGCTCGCCCATATCCTGAATGATGACGTCGTCGGCGACTCGGTCGGCCCGACGATCAAGGAAGCCATCATGGCGAGCGACAAGCTCATCAAGGAGCGTCCAAAGGCGCTGGTGGCCTATCTCGAATGCTACTTCAAATACGTCAACGAGCTGAAAGCCGACCCGGACCAGGCGCGCAAGCTGGCAATCAGCAAGATGCGCAAGGGCGAGAAGGAACTCGACGCCAGCCTCAAGGACGACATCAAGGACTGGAGCGCCGACGGCTCGGCAACGCCGGAGCAGCTGAAGGGCCTGGCGGCGGGAGCCGTGTTCCAGAACAAGAAGATCAAGGACGCACCGGTCGAGAAGTGGTGGGTCTACTGGAAGGATCTGAAGAAGTAGGCCTGCAACACGAAGGGCCCCGGCTACCCTTTTTCCCAAGCTGGTTCGACCTGCACGCTGCTCCACGAGGGGGCAGCGTGCGCCGAAACTGAAGGAATGAGCGATTTGGCAACATTGTCGCCCGGCCGAAATCCGGCCTCAGGCCCCGCGACATTGCACGGCGGGGCAACCGCCGTGACGGCAGGCTGGCTCGTCGCGGCCTGGAACTCGGCGGCCGTGCATCGCACGACGATCCTGCTGTGCACCCTCGCGCTCTGGGAAGCGATTTCCCGCCTCGGGGTCGTCGACCCGATTTTCCTGCCCCCGCCCAGCACGATCGTGTTGGCGGTGACGGAGATATTCGACGATCCGCGCGCGGTCGCAGCCTTTCGCGTCACCGGCCTGGAACTGGGGCTTTCGTTCGTCATCGCCGCCGTCCTCGGGCTGGCGATCGGCATTCCACTCGGGCTGAACCGTTTCCTGCGCGACGCCTTCCTTCCGCCGATCCTGTTCCTGCTGTCGACGCCGAAGGCGATCTTCCTGCCGATTTTCCTGATCCTGTTCGGCATCGGCGTGGACTCGAAGATCGCCTACGGCGCGTTCTCGGCCTTCTTCTACATCGTGGACAATGTCGTCGGCGGCGTCGGGTTGCTCGAAGCCAAGCGGCGCCGGCTGGCGCGTGCCTTCGGCGCGCCGCTGCGCCACTATCTCGTCGATATCGTCATCCCGTCCGCCCTGCCCGGCATCTTCGCCGGCATGTGGCATGGGCTCAGGCAGGCGCTGGCGGCGGTCCTGGTGGCGGAACTGTTCGCCTCGGATTCCGGCGTCGGCTACATGGTCCGCATCTACACCAACCAGTTCCGCACCGACAAAACCCTCGCCCTGGTGGCGGTGGTGTCGCTGCTGGTGATCGTGGCCGGCAGCCTGTTCAACCGGCTGGAAGTGCGCATGAACCGTTGGCGGGCCGTCGCGCATACCTGAAAGCCAGCCGAACGCAGCAAGTTTGCGTGATGAGGTAGGAATCGTGTCTCAAGCGGTAATCGTCGACAAATTGAGCGTTCATTACACGATCGAGCAGCAGCCCGAGCCCATCGTCGCGTTGGATGAGATCGACCTGTCGGTCAAGAAAGGGGAGCTGGTCACGATCATCGGGCCGAGCGGCTGCGGCAAGTCGACCCTGCTGCACACGATCGGCGGCCTGATCTCGCCCACCAGCGGTTCGATCCATATCGACGGCACGCCGCTGCTCGGGCCGGATCCGAAGCGCGCGACCTTCGTGTTCCAGGAATACACCCTGCTGCCGTGGAAGAACCTGGTCGAGAACGTGGCGCTTGGCCTGAAATTCGCCGGTATCGACCGCGCGAGCCGCACGGCGCGGGCGATGGAGCAGCTCAAGCTGATGCGGCTCGAGCAATATGCCCACATGCATCCGGATCAGGTTTCGGGCGGCATGCAGCAGCGCGTGGCCGTTGCCCGGGCGCTCGCCATGGAGCCGCAACTCATCCTGATGGACGAGCCGTTCGGCGCGCTCGACGAGCAGACCCGCATGATGATCGGTGCCGAAATCTCACGCATCTTCACGCTCGAGAACCGCTCGGCGCTGTTCGTGACGCACAGCCTGGACGAGGCGGTGTTCCTGGCCGACCGCGTCATCCTGCTGACGACGCGGCCGGGCAGGATCAAGGAAGAAATCATCGTCGACGAGCCGCGCCCCCGGACACGAAAATTCCTGGAGACGCGCCGCTTCGTCGACATCCGCTCGCACCTTTTCGCATCGCTCGATGTGCCCGCCGGAGACCGGGAGGGTGCCGATACATGAGAAGGCGTATCTATCAGCTCAAGATCTGGATGGCCCAGACCGCGGTGGTGCTGGCGATCGTCGGCCTCTGGCTTTACGTCACCGGCCCCGGCGGCGTGTCGCCGCTGCTGATCGCTCCTCCCGGCGACACCTTGCAGGAACTGTGGCAACTGATCTGGTCGCCAGGCACCTGGTCGGACGTCGCCACGACAGGATCGGAAATCGTCGCCGCCGTGCTGATCGCGGTATCGAGCGGCTTCGTCATCGGCTTCCTCGGCAGCCGGACCGCCTTCCGGCTCGAGGTATGGGAGCCGTTGGTCGCGCTCGGCTACACCATTCCCTTCGTGGTGTTCTATCCGCTGCTGCTGCTCTGGCTCGGCATCGACGAAGCGTCGAAAATCGCCTTCGGCGCCCTGAACGGCTTCTTCGCCATGGCGCTCAACACCATGAAGGGCTTCAAGTCGGTCGACCAGAAACTGGTCAGGACGGCTTACGCCTTCGGCGCGACGCCGCGGCAGATCGAATGGGCGATCAAGCTGCCGGCCGCGATGCCGATCGTGCTCTCGGGCGTCAGGATCGCCACGGCGCTCGCCCTGATCACCGTGATCTTCGCCGAGATGGTCGGCTCGCGCAAAGGGCTCGGCTTCCAGCTCGCCAAGACCACCGGCACGCTCCAGACCTCGCTAAGCTATGCCTACATCATCTTCATCCTGATGTTCGTCGGCATTCTGCACGTCATCATCGAGCGCGCCAGCAGCACGCGGCGCTAGAGACACAGCAACCAACCCTATCGTCCAATGGCTTTTGAGGAGTGAAAACAGATGGATCAGAAAGTACCGAACGCCGGCGGGGCGCGTTATGAAGCCTCGGCCCAGGTCTACGCCCAACGCGGCTTCGGCACGCGCATCGGCGGCGGCAAGAATCCGGCTTTTGTCGTGGTCGACCTCGCCAAGGCCTTCACCGACACGAAGTTCAAGCTCGGCTGCAACCTCGATTCCGTCGTCGAGCACACGCGCGAAATCCTCGACGTGATGCGCGCGCGCGGCCAGCTCGTGGTGTTCCTGACGGTGGCGCTCGAGCCGGCGATGATGAAGACCATCGCGTGCCAGAAAATTCCCGCCAATTTCGACCTGCGCGTCGGCTCGCGCGAAGTCGAGATCGACGATCGCCTCGGGCGCCGGGAAGACGAAGCGGTGGTGGTCAAGCAGTATTTCAGCGGCTTCTTCGGCACCTCGCTATCGTCGCTGCTCAACGCCAACGGCATCGACACCATCCTGCTTGGCGGCACCAGCACCAGCGGCTGCGTGCGCGCCACCGCGATGGACGGCATCGCGCTCGGCTACCGGCCGCTCGTCGTCGAGGAATGCTGCGGCGACCGCAGCGTCGAGGCCCATCAGGCCAACCTTTTCGATATTGACCAGAAATACGGCGATGTGATCAGCCATGCCGAAGCGCTGAAATACGTGCGCTCGGTCTGAAGCAGGATCGGAGCCGGGCGACCTGCTTGTCGCCCGGCAGCCGCCATCCAATCGCATTTTCGAATTGTGTTGCTCGAAACGCAGCCAGGGTCCGACCCAGTTCCTTCTGCGCCCGATGAAGGCTTGATGGTGCTGTCCGATAAACCGAGCCAGCTCTTTTCACGCAAGACTGCCGCTGCGACAGCAGCCGTGAATCACATGCTAAACAGAGCGGGACTCCTTGGAGCCCGCGCCACCTAAGCCTGTTTCGTCGCGCGAATGAAGCTGGCGAACTCCTCGGTTTTTGGATTAGCGAACAGTTCCGCCGGCGGCCCCTGCTCCCAGACCATGCCCTCGTTCATGAAGATCAGCCTCGTCGAGACGTTGCGCGCGAAATTCATCTCATGGGTCACCAGGATCATGGTCAGATCGTTGCGAGCCATATCCTCGATCACGCGCAGCACCTCGCCGACCAGCTCCGGGTCGAGGGCCGAGGTCGCTTCGTCGAACAGCATCAGTTCGGGCGACATGGCGAGGCACCTGGCGATCGCCACGCGCTGCTGCTGGCCGCCGGAAAGTTGACCCGGAAAAGCATCGATCTTCTCGGACAGGCCGACCCGGGTCAGGACTTCCAATGCCAGTTCCCGGGCGTCGGCCTTCGAGACCTTCCCGGTCAGGACGGGGGCGAGCGTCACGTTGCGCTCGACCTTGAGGTGCGGAAACAGGTTGAAGGACTGGAAAACGATGCCCATGCGCTGGCGCAGCAAGCGCAGGTTCTTCATGTTCTGGCGCACCGGCTCGCCGCGAAAGCGGATCTCGCCGGAATTGATGCCTTCGAGCGCATTGATGCAGCGCAACAGCGTGCTCTTGCCGGAACCGCTGCGCCCGACAATGGCGATGATCTCGCCCGGCTCGACGGTCAGGGACACACCTTTGAGAACCTCAAGCGAACCGAAGCTTTTCCGGACATTCGCGATTTCAAGCAGCGCCATTCAATCGTCCCTCCAGGGCGCGGGCCCAATGCGTGAGCGGTAGGCAGACAGAAAAATAAATGACGGCCACGCAGGAATAAACCAGCAGCGGCTGGAACGTCGCGGCGCTGATGATCTGCCCGGCGCGCGTCAACTCCACGAAGCCGACAATCGAGACCAGCGAGGTTCCCTTGATCAGTTGCACGAGCAGCCCAACAGTCGGCGGCAGCGACATGCGGAACGCCTGCGGTCCGATGACATAGCGGAACTGCTGCCATTTGGTGATGCCGAGGCAGGCGGCCGCATCCCATTGCGTGCCTTTGACCGCCTCGATGCCGCCGCGCCAGATCTGGCCGAGGAACGACGCCGAATAGGCGGTGAAGGCGATCGAGACCGCGATCACAGGTGCTACTTCGCGCCCAGCCAGCAACGGCACGCCGAAATAGAAGAACACCAGCAGGCCGAGCAACGGAACGCCCTGCACGACCTCGATGAAGACCATGGCGATGTAACGCGGCAGGCGCCGTCTGCTGGTGCGCATCAGCGCCAGCGCAAGGCCGAGCGGGGCGCCCATCGCCAGGGCGATGACGACCAGTGCCACCGTCCACTGGAGCGCGTAAAGCAGGTAGATGAGATCGCTGCCGGAAAAAGCTCGCATGATCAGCTCCCGAGTGCCTCAATCATGCGCCGGCCAGCGGAACAGGATGCGTCCCCCGGCGGCAAACACGGTTTTCAGGATCAGCACCATCACGAGATAGATCGCACAGACGAAGGTGTAGACCTCGAAGCTGCGATAGGTGCGGCTTTCCACGAACGAGCCCATGTAGAACAACTCCTCGGCGGAAATCTGCGAGGCGATTGAGGTTCCAAGCACCAACAGAACGATCTGGCTGGTGAAAGCCGGATAGATGTTGCGCAGGGCCGGCATGCAGATGACGTGCCGGAAGACCTCCCAGCGCGTGATGCCGAGGCATTGGCCAGCCTCGATCTGGCTGCGCGGGATCGAGTCGAGCCCGGCCCGGATGATCTCGATGGCATAAGCGCCGAAATAGATGCTGAAGGCGATGGCCGCCGCATGGAACGGCGGCAGCCGCAATTCGAACGAGGGCAGCACGAAAAACACGATGAAGAGCTGGATAAGCCCCGGCGTATTCCGGATGACCTCGACATAGGCGCGCAGCGCATACTGCACCGGCCGGGGGCCCCACCGGACCCCGACGGCCCCCAGGATACCGATGATCGAGCCGAAGAACATCACAATGCACGACAGCAACGCCGTCATCAGCACGCCGCTCAGGAAGAGGTCCTGATAGTGCAGTATCTGGCTGAGGTTGAAGCCGGTCATGATGAAAACTCAGGTCCGATCGGGTTTGGCCGGCGGCCGCACTAGGGGGTGGGCACCACACCCGGCAGCGCGAACAAGCCCTGCGGCAGGGTCGCGAGATGGGCGAGCACCTCGTCGCTTTTCACGACATCGGCATATTTGGCATCCATGTCGCACAGGCTCAGCGCATGACTGGCCTGCGAACGATCGAAACAGCCATCCTCGACCACCGCGACGCGATAGTTGTGGCTGAACGCATCGACCACGGAGGCCCGCACGCAGCCGCTGGTCGTCGTGCCGGTGACGATCAGGCTGTCGACTCCGAGCAAGGTCAGGTGGGAGGTCAGCGGCGTGCCGAAGAAAGCGCTCGGCTTGGGCTTGACCACGACGATATCGCGCGGCTCCGGCGCAACCTCCCTGACGAAGGCGTTCGGATCCTCGGAGACATCGTCCCGGCCACCCCATTCGACGGCGCGGCCGTTCTTCAGGTTGCCCATGCCGATATCCCAACGATCGTCGCGATAGCCGCCGGTCGTATAGATCACGGGCAGACCGCCGCGCCGCGCGGCATCCTTCAACTTGGCAATGGCTGCAATCGCGGTCCAGGCTTCCTCGCCGCAGGAATTGCTCCAGCGCTGGATGGAGGTCAGGATCGGCTCGGGCCGATCGCCGCAAAACCCGTAGCTGACATCGATGATCAGCAGCGCCGGCCTGTTGCCGAAACCGGCGCGCACGCCGTAACCGGCGGCGGCGAACACATCCTTGTCACGCCTGGTCAGAAAACCATCCCATACGCGCTCTTCCATACCAGCCTCGTCCTGTCTTGTTGTTTTCTGTTGCAAGCCCGCAGGGTGGGGTTCCGCCAGTTTTCGGCTATCGGAACCCCGCCCTGATTCTGTCGATCGCGATGCCTAGAGCGTCGGGAACGGCTGCGGCAGCGGCTCGTCGAGCCATTTCAGCGAAAGCGCGTTCAGATCACCGCTCACCAGATTGTAGAAGATGAAGGTGTCGATCCAGCGCAGAAGGTCCGGATTGCCGTAGCGCACCGCCATGTGAGGCGGCGAGTGCCGGATGACGAATTTCGTATCGACCTCGAGCCCGGGATTCTGCTTGGCGACATGCTTGAGGATGATGCTGGCCGTGCCGATCAGATCGACCTGCTTGGCGATATAGGCGGCGTTCAGCGTCGCGTCGTCCTCGAAGCGCTTGATGCGGGCCGGCGGCAGCAGGTCGGTCAGGACCAGGTCGGATGATGAACCGCGCTGTACGCCAACGGTCTGCGTGGTGATGTCGGCGGCCGATTTGACCGTCGAGGCCTTCGGACCGAACACGCCGATATAGATCGTCGAGTAAGGCGAGCTGAAAGCGACCTGCTTGGCGCGCTCCGGCGTCGCGCCAAGGCCCGACACGATGATATCGATCTTGTCGGTCAGCAGGAACGGGATGCGGTTTGCACCGGTCAGCTGCTGCAGTTCGAGCTTCACGCCGAGTGCCTTGGCCACCATGCGGGCCACGTCGACATCCAGCCCGACAGGCTGCTGCTTCTCGTCGACAAAGCCGAATGGCGGCACGTCGAGCGGCACGCCGATGCGCACCTTGCCGGCGGCCAGTATCTCGCGAAGATCGGCCTGGGCCGGCGATGCTACAGCGAAGATGCCGCAGGCGACGGCAAGCACCTTCAAGCTGGCCTTGAGCTTCTTGAACGATCTGAACATTGAACCCTCCCCTTGACCCTGGACCTTGTATGGCCCAGCTCGCTCGTGACCGTCTCCGAGAGGCCATCGTCGCGGCCTCCAGATCACATTTTCCATTAGGCAGTTTCGCAGTTTCGAGAACCACACGTTTCGATCTTGTGCCCGATGCGCGAACATCGGGTTCGGCCCGTAGCCGCACGGCGGCAACACGCGATACTCTGGCACAAGTTTTTCTTCTACTACATCTCGTATGCCAGATTAGCCGACTCGATCCGATCCCGTTATTCTTGTCATTGAAACGATTGCGGATTCCCTAAACTTCTCGTCATGCTATGGGCATTCATAACACCCGAGAAGCGACAATTTTCTCATGTTTATCCCAAGAAAACTCAGTACAGAAAGTTGCCGCCTCCCTGCTGTAGTCGCATCCGATGAGCATCCGCGCGCTTCGCTCGCGGGCGCCGCGCGGCCACATGTGAAGCCAGAGCAAAATCGCATTATATGGAGTCATTAGACTCCATATAATTCTATGAATTTGCTCGGCAATTTTAACATGGAGCAAGTTCGCAACAGGCGAACTTGCTCTAGGTCATATCCAACGACGCCAGCCAGGTCTCGAACGCCTTGATCTTCGGCGTTCCCTTGCGATGCTCCGGATAGAGCATGAAATAGGATTGCCGCGTCTCGGCGCGCAGCGTCAGGGGCGCGACGAGACGGCCCGAGCGCAGATCGTCGGCGACGAAGGCATATTGCGCCATGACGATGCCGAGTTCGTCGATCGCCGCCTGATAGGCGAGCGCCGAATTCTCGAATTTCAGCCCGCTATTGCCATCGATATGCGGCACCTTGGCCGCCTTGAGCCAATCCGGCCAGTCATTCGGCCGGTGCAGCGAGCATAACAGCACGTGGTGCGCCAGATCGGCCGGCTCGTGCAGGCGGAGGGAGCGCTCGAACAGGCCGGGGCTGCATACCGGCAGCAGCACCTCGCCGAAAATCCGTCGCGCATGGAGCCCGGCCGGCGGCTGAGGCCCGGAATGGATCGCGACATCGACATCCTCGCGCTCGAAATCGACGCGCTGATGCGAGGTGGTGATCTGCACGTCGATATGCCGGTTCAAAGCATGGAAGCGCGCCAGCCGTGGCACCAGCCAGCGAATGGCGAAGGTCGGCGGCAGCTTCAGCCGCAAGGTGTTGAGGGAGGGCCGCCGCATCAGCGCGCGCGTGCTTTCGGCGATCTGCTCGAAAGCCGGATGGATGCCGCGATAATAGGCCTCGCCCTCCGGCGTCAGCGCGGTGCCGCGCCGCGTCCTGACGAAAAGCGTCGCGCCGAGCCACTGCTCAAGCTGGGCGACATGGCGGCTGACCGCGCCCTGCGTCACGGAAAGCTCGTGCGCGGCGCGCGTCAGGCTGCCGTTGCGGGCAGCGGCCTCGAAGGCACGCAACGCATTCAGGGGAGGTGTCGGCGCTTTCATGTCTGCCATGATCTTTTCTCATATTATCATGATTAAATTCTGGCTGCACGACAGCAAGCTCGCGCCCCTATCATCATCAAGTACGGCGCTCATATGCAAGAAAATCAGAGCGCCGCAAGAGGAGGACGAGATGAAAGCGCCTGTGAAAGCGGGCATGAGCGCCACATGTTGCGCCGGGCCGCAACGATCATGACCGCGTCTCGCCCCGTCACGCTTTTCGAGAAGATCTGGCTCGGACATCTGGTCAAGTCGCTTGACGATGGCCGCGACCTGATCTTCGTCGACCGCCACATCCTGCAGGAGACGACCAGCGCCATCGCCTTCGCCGGCCTCACGCGCACCGGGCGCAGCGTGCTGCATCCCGAGATGACCATCGCGACGCAGGACCACATCGTCTCGACGGAACCCGGGCGCGACGAGACCACCAATCCGCAGGGGCGCGAATTGCTGACCCTGATGCGGCACAACGCCTATCGCAACCGCATCCGGCATTTCGGCGTCGACGATCCGCGCCAGGGCATCGTGCATGTCATCGGCCCGGAACTCGGCGTGGCGCTGCCCGGCTGCGTGCTGGTATGCGGCGACAGCCATACCTCGACCGCCGGCGGCCTCGGCGCGCTCGGCATCGGCATCGGCACCAGCGAGGTCGAGCATGTGCTGGCGACGCAGACGCTGGCGCTGACGCGGCCGAAGACGATGCGCATCACCTACGAGGGCAAGCTTCAGCCCGGCACCAGCGCCAAGGACCTGATCCTGCGCGCCATCGGCCTGTTCGGCATTGCCGCCGGACAGGGCCACGCCATTGAATATGCCGGCGAGGCGATCGCCGGCCTGCCGGTCGAGGCGCGGCTGACGATCTGCAACATGTCGATCGAGATCGGCGCGCGGCTCGGCCTGATCGCGCCGGACGACAAGACCTTCGCCTATGTCGCGGGCCGCGAATTCGCGCCCGAAGGCGCCGTTCTCGATCATGCGCTGGCGCATTGGCGGACGCTGTACAGCGCGCCGGGCGCACGTTTCGACAAGGAATACACCGTCGATTGCAGCCGGATCGCGCCGCAGGTGACCTGGGGTACGACGCAGCAGGATGTCGTCGGCGTCGACGACCGCGTGCCGCGGGTCGACAGTTTCCCCGATGCCGCCCGCCGCGAGATGGCGGCGGCCGCGATGGCCTATATGGGCGTCGAGCCCGGCATGGCGCTCGAGGGGCTGCCGGTCGATGTCGCCTTCATCGGCTCGTGCACCAACGCGCGGCTGTCCGATCTCGAAGCGGCGGCGGCGATCGCCAAGGGCGGCAAGGTGGCGCCGGGCGTCAGGGCGATGGTGGTGCCGGGCTCGATGAGCGTCAAACGCGCGGCGGAAGCCAAGGGCCTGCACGAGATTTTCCGCCAGGCCGGTTTCGAATGGCGCGACGCCGGCTGCTCGATGTGCGTCAGCATCAACGAGGATATCGTGCCGCCGGGCCGGCGCGCCATCGCGACCTCGAACCGCAATTTCGAGAACCGCCAGGGGCCGCGCAGCCGCACGCATCTGGCCAGCCCCGCCATGGTTGCCGCGGCAGCGCTCGCCGGCCATATCACCGACATCCGCAAGGCGGACCAGCCATGAAACAGCCATTCCGGAATTTCAGCGGCATCGCTGCGGCGATGCCGGCGCCCAATATCAACACCGATGCCATCATCCCGGCCGCTTATCTGCGCACGGCAAACGCCGATCTCGGCAAGGGGCTGTTCGGCATGCTGCGCTATGACGATGCCGGCAACGAAAAGCCGGATTTCGTGCTGAACCAGCCGCCGTTCCGCGAGGCGGAGATATTGTTCGCCGGTGAGAATTTCGGCTGCGGCTCGTCGCGCGAGGCGGCCGCATGGGCGCTGAAGCAGTTCGGCATGCGCTGCGTGTTCGCGCCGAGCTTCGCCGACATCTTCTACGAGAACGCCTTCCGCAACGGGCTGCTTGCCGGCAAGGTCGCACCCGACGCGCTGGCGCGAATGGTGGCGCAGGCAGGCGGGGCCACGCCGCTCTTCGCGGTCGATCTGGCGGCGGGGCACGTTACCCATGCCGATGGCGAGCGCATGGCATTCGAGATCGCGCCGGCGCGCCGCGATGCGCTGCTGCGCGGCGACGACGAGATCGACATGACGCTGGCGCATCGCGCCGAGATCGCAGCGTTCCACAGCGCCGGCCTGGCCGAGCGGCCCTGGCTGCATGCGCCACTGGCACGAAAGGCATGACTATGCGCCGCACCACCATGCGCGAAGCCCTCGCGGCGCAGCAGCCACTGCTGTCGCCGCTGGCGCATGACGCGCTCTCGGCACGCCTGATCGAGCTCGCCGGCTTCAAGTCCTTCAATATCGGCGGCTCGGCGCTGCTCGCGGCGCGGCACGCCCTGCCCGATATCGGCCTGATCGGCGTCGCCGACATGGTCGACGGCATCCGCGATATCGCACGCGCGTCGCGCCTGCCGTTCATGGCCGATGCCGATGACGGCTATGGCGACGTCAAGAGCGTGTACCGCACCGTGCGCGCCTATGAGGAGATCGGCGTCGGCGGTTTCCTGATCGAGGATCAGGACCGCGACCGCAAGCAGCAGCGCGCCGACAAGGCGGCGGCGGTTGCCGACGAAGCGGTGATCGAGGCCAAGCTCAAGGCGGCGCTGGCGGCGCGCGCCAGCCGCGAAACGCTGGTGATCGGCCGCACCGACGCCTATGGCGCGCTCGGGCTCGACGCGGCGCTGCGTCGGGCGGATCGGTTCCTGGCGCTCGGCGCCGACGGATTGTTCATCGCCGGGCTGCGCACCGAGCAGGATTACGAGACGGTCGGATGCCGGTTCAAGGGCACGCTGCTCTCGGCCGCGATGTTCGAGGGCGGCGATACGCCGTGGCTCACCCCGGCCGTGCTCGGCGAGATGGGCTTCAACCAGGTGTCGTTTCCGGTCAGCCTGCTGTTGCGCGCCATCGCCGCGATGCACGATGGGCTGGACGCCTTGCAGGCGCATGGCGCGGGAACCACGCCGCTCGCCCCCTTCGCCGCCGCAAAAAGCGCCCGCGACACGCTCGACAAGGCCGTCGATCTCGCCGCCTGGCGGCGCATCGAGGCCGAGCATGTGCCGCGAACCGAAAGCCCGCACCGCGCCGGGCAGCCATAGACAAGAATCGCTGGGAGAAAACAACGAACGCGCGATCTAAGGGCTCATACCCGCGTGCGGCGCCGTGACCACAAGCCGGACCTAGAGCGAGTTCGTCTGTCGCGAACCTGCTCCATGTTAAAATTGCCAAGCAAATTCATAGAATTATACGGAGTCGAATGACTCCGTATAATTCTATTTTGCTCCAGGTGAAGGAGCCGCGCGCTCCACGCGTTCGAGAGGCCCCGGCGCGTCGGCACATAGCGGTGCGGTGAAGGTTTTGGCCATGATCGTCATGGCGCTCCATTCGCGTGATGGAGCCGAACGGCCACGGCAAATGCACCACCTTCTCGTCGTACCGGACGGCCGGGCGGGCGCGCCCCTCAGGGCGCTTCAGGGGCGATGGCGGCAACCGCGCTCCAGTTCTCGAAGGTCTCGTCGCCGACGCCGCCAAGCACGGCGCGAAGCCCGCGCGTCATCGGCAGCGGGCCGGACTTGTCACCGATCGACAGGGCGAGGTCGATATCCTTGCGCAGGATCGCTTGCAGGGATTCGAAACCGGCGCGGGTGCGCGCCCAGGCGGCATAGGCCTCCGGCGCGTCGCCGGCCCTGGCGGTAAAGAAGTTGCGCCCGGTGCTCTCCTCGAAAACCGGCATGGCATCGGCAAGCACAAGGCCGTTGTCGAGCGCGATGCGGTAGGCTTCCGCCGCGATCATCAGCGTGGTGATGCCGACAAGATTGTTGACGATCTTGGTGGCCTGCCCCGTGCCCAGCCCGCCGCAATGGAAGATCGTGCTGCCCATCGCCGCCATCAGCGGGCGCAACGCGTCGCAATCCTGGCGCTCGCCGCCCATGATGATGGTCAGCGTGCCCTCGCGCGCCTTGACGACGCCGCCGCTGATCGGCGCATCGACGACGCGGACATGCACGGCCTCAAGCTCGCGCTGCAGGTCGCGCACGGCTTGCGGCGCGATGGTGCCCATGATCGCGAGCCTCGGCGTCCGGCCGGCGAGGCCGGAGCGCAAGCCGTCATCGCCCAGCACGACGGCGCGCGCCTGATCGGGCGTCGCCACCAGCACGATGACGGCATCGCAATCGGCGCAATCGGCGGCGCGCAGCGCCCGGCGGGCGCCGAGGGCCGCGAAGGGCGCCCAGGCCGCATCGCTTGGGTCGCAGACGGTGAGCTCAAAACCGGCCTTGTGGATGTTCATGGCCATGGGGGCGCCCATGGCACCAACCCCGATGACGGCAACTTTCCGGATCGTCATGGCATCACCTCAATAGATCGTCACGCCGCTATCGACCGACAGGACCTGGCCGGTCACGACGCGGGATTCGCCGGAGCCGAGATAGACCGCCATCTCGGCGATATCGAGCGGCCGGCATGGCCCGAGCAGGTGCTGGGCGGCGAGCCGGCGCAACTCGTCGCGCTCACTCAACAGGCCCTCGACGCGCGGCGTCAGCACGAGGCCCGGCGCGATGGCGTTCACGCGGATGTTGTCGGGCGCGTATTCCACCGCCATCGAGCGGGTCATCGATGCCACGCCGCCCTTGGCGGCGGTGTAGCAATCGCGCTCCGTCAACGCCATCAGAGCCACCATGGACGCCATGTTGACGATCGCGCCGCCGCCGGATCTGGCGATCTCGGGAATGGCGTGCTTGCAGCACAGGAAGGTGCCGTAGAGATCGAGCTTGATGACGCGCCAGAACTCCTCGTCGGGCGCTTCGGTGACGCGCGCATCGGCGGCGCTCGACCCTCCGGCCACGTTGCACAGAATATCGAGGCGCCCGTAGCGCGCGACCGTGTCGGCGATGGCGCGCCTGACGCTCGCGGGATCGGTAATGTCGCAGGCAAGCGCCAGCCCGCGCTCGCCGGCCGAGGCTTCCGCCAGGCATTCCGCCACGGCCTCCGCCTGGATATCGGCGGCAGCGATCTGCGCGCCTTCCTCGATGTAACGCGCGCAGATCGCGCGCCCGATGCCGCCGGCCGCGCCGGTGATGAAGGCTACCTTGCCGTCAAGTCTCGCCAATTCGACCTCCCGTTCAGATCATCCAGCCAGCGCGCTCACCATCGATGATCGCCGCATCGACCTGGCGCGGCGCGAACGCATCGCCAACCACCAGCACATCGAGCCCGCTGCCATCCAGTTCCTGCACCAGCGTGTCGTTGGCGCGGTTGCCCATGGCGAGCACCACCGGGCCGTCATGGTCGATGGTCCGGCGGCGGCCGCTGAAACGGTCCTCGCACATGAGCGCCGCCGGCTCGATGCCGACCACGAAAGTCGCCGTCACCACGGCGATGCCGAGCGAGGACAGGCGGCGATAGAGCGCCGGCGCATGGTGCACCGGCAGGTTGGCGCCGGCATGCATGTGCGGCGTGACGATGGTGACGGCGATGCCGCGCTCGGCCAGCTTCTCCGCCGCCGCAGTGCCCGAGAGATGCGGGTCGTCCTCGATGACGATCACCGGCCGGGAGAACAGGTCGGGGCGCTGGAAGGCATCCCACACGGTGACGACACGATCGGCGCCGGCACCCGGGATCTCGGGCACGTCAGGCCGCAGCGAGGTGTAGCCATCCTTGCGCGGCAGCGAGCCGGTGGCGATGACGACCGCCTCGAAATCCTGCCCGACGAGCGTGGTGCGATCGGCCATCGCGCCGAGACGGATATCGACGCCGCCACGATGCAGCATCTCGATCTGCCAGCGGTGGATCTCGGCAAAGCCACGGCGCGACACGACCGAGGACGTCATCAGGTTCTGGCCGCCGAGCGCCTCGGCCTGCTCGAACAGCGTGACGTGATGGCCGCGCTCGGTGGCGACGCGCGCCGCCGCTAAACCAGCCGGCCCGCCGCCGACCACGGCGACGCGCTTCGCATGCGGCGCGGCGCGCATCTTGCCCGCGCCAAGCTGGGCCTCGCGCCCGACCGCCGCGTTATGGATGCAGCCGACGCCGCGCCCACGATCGAGGCCGACGATGCAGGACTGGTTCGAATAGGTGCAGACCCGGATGCCGACGCGGTCGCCACGCGCCGCCTTGTTCGGCAGTTCCGGATCGGAGATGAGGGCGCGCGCCATGCCGATGAAATCGGCTTGGCCGGCCGCGAGCACGGCTTCGGCATCCTCGGGCGTGGCGATGCGCGAACTGACGCAGACCGGCAGGCCGGCAACCGCCGCGCGGATCAGCCCGGCATCATCGGCGAACTGCGCCTCGGGCGCGGTGATATCGGCGATCCAGCCGGGATAATGCAACGAGGTCAGGCCGCTGACATTGAGATAATGCGCGCCCTCGGCGCGCAGGCGCGTGGCGATCTCGACCGAGTCGGCGATCTCCAGGCCGCCGACCACGCCGTCGGCGCCGTTCATGCGGACGCCGATCAGGAAGCCGTCGCCGGCTGCCTTGCGGATGGCGCGCAGCGTATCGAGGAGGAAGCGCATGCGGTTTTCGAGCGTGCCGCCATAACGGTCCGAGCGCAGGTTGGTGGCGGGCGACAGGAACTCGTGCAGCAGGTAGCCCTGCGCCGCGAAGAGTTCGACGCCGTTGGCGCCGGCCTCCTGCATGTTGCGCGCGGCATCGACCATGGTGGCGACGTATTCGTCGATGTCGCCAATGGTCATTTCGCGCGGAATCTCGCCCGTGCGCGGGCAAGGCAGCGGCGACGGCGCAAAGAGCGGAATGCCGAACTGCGTCGTGCCGGGCGAGCGGAGCTGGCGGCCGCTCGCATTGAGTTGCGACACGAAACAGGCGCCTTCCGCCCTGATCGCCTCGATCATGCGGCGGTAATGCGGCTGAAGGCTGCGGTCATTGGCAAGGTCGAGCCCGCCGAGCGGCGTCGTCTCGAGCGCGTCGCCCCAGGCGCCGAGCCTGCGCCAGGAATCCGGCATCAGGAAGTTCGACATGACGATGAGCCCGGCGCCGCCCCTGGCGCGCTCGACATGGTAGGCGATGGTGCGCTCGACCGCCGAGCCGTAGCCTGCCCCGAACATGACGGCATGCGGCATCATGGCGATGCGGTTGCGCAGTGTGACGGGCCCGAGAGCGAGCGGGCTCAGCAAACGTTGATAGCGGTCAGCGGTCATCGGATCAGTACGAAGCCTTTCCCGGGAAATCCGGCGCACGCCTTTCCCGAAACGAGGCCAGGCCTTCGACGGGTTCCGGCCCCGAGAAGCCAAGCATCTCGAGGGCAAGCGATGCGTCGAAGGTCGGCCCCGCCATGCGCAGCCAGTTGTTGAGCGCGTATTTCGTCCACTGGATCGCGGTAGGCGCGCCGTGGGCAAGGCGCGTCGCGACGCCGAGCGCCTTGTCCTGAAGCTCGGCCTCATCGACCGCCAGCGCCACGAGCCCGATCCGTTCGGCCGTCTCGCCGGTGACCGGCTCGTTCAGCAGCAGATGGTACTTGGCCTTGGCCATGCCGCAGAGCAGCGGCCAGATGATCGCGGCATGGTCGCCGGCCGCGACCGCGAGCCTGACATGGCCATCGACGAGCTTGGCGGTCCTGGCGGCGATCGGGATATCGGCGACGAGCGCGGCCGCCAGCCCTGCGCCGACGGCGGAGCCCTGGATCGCCGACACGATCGGTTTCGAGCAGTTGATGATGTTGTAGACGAGGTCGCGCGCCTCGCGCCACATGTTGGCGCGCTCCTCGAAGCTCTGGGTCAGCTTGTCGACGACAGCGAAATCGCCACCGGCCGAGAACGCCTTGCCCTTGGCGCAGAGCAGCACGGCGCGCGTTTCCTTGTCGCGATCGATGACGCGCCAGATATCGGCCAGCTCGCGATGGCCATCGGCATCGAGCGCATTCAGGCGCTCCGGCCGGTTGAGGGTCAGCCGCAGCACGCCATCGACCGGCCGGTCGCACAGGATCGATGGAAAGGCGGCATAGGCGTCGAGGGTCATGATGTCTCCGGCGGATCGCTGCGGTCAGATCGAACGGCGCGAGGTCAGGCCGCCATCGATGGTGACGATGGTCCCGGACGTGTAGGAGGACCGGGGGGAGGCAAGGAACGCGAACAGATCGGCGACCTCACGCACTTCCGCGGCACGGCCGAGCGGATAGGCGCCCAGAAGCTCGGTGTAGCGGCTCTCGTCGTTCCATTGCTCGACGGCGCGGCTCTTCATGATCTTCATGATGCGGTCGGTCGCGACCGGACCGGGGTTGACGCCGAGCACGCGGATGCCGTCATCGAGGCTGCGGCCGCCAAGCGCGCGGGTGAAGGCCATCAGCGCGGCGTTGCCGGTCGAGCCGGCAATATAGCGAAAGTCGAAATTCTCGCCGCCATTGCCGATATTGTTCAGGATCACGCCGCCACCGGCCGCCTTCATCGCGGCGTAGACGCTGCGGCACAGGTCGATATAGCCGAAGACCTTGACCTCCCAGCCCTTGCGCCAGTTTTTCGCATCGACCTGCCACAGGTCGCCGCCCGGGATCGCGCCGGCATTGTTGACCAGGATGTCGATGTGCCCGGCAGCAGTGCCGATCGCCTCGGCCGCGCCGGCAAGTGCGATGTCCTGCTCTTGAACGACGACTTCGATGGCGTGCTGCCGGCGCAACCGTTCCGCCAGAGCCTCGAGCTTGGCGCCGGAGCGCGCCACGAGGTGGAGATTGCAGCCTTCCTCGGCGAAGACCTCCGCCAGGCCGGCGCCGATGCCCTGCGAGGCGCCGGTGATCAGGACTTTCTTGCCGCGCAGTTTCAGGTCCATGGTGCCGGCCTCCTATGCCTGCCTGACGATATGCTCGATTTCGGCGATCGCTTCCGGATTGACGAGCGAGGTGAGATCGCCTGCCGGTGCGCCGGAATAGATGCTGCGGATGACGCGGCGCATGATCTTGGAACTGCGCGTCTTAGGCAGTTGCGAGACGACGAAGACGGCGCGCGGCGCGAACGGGCGGCCGAGGCGCTCCTGGATGCGCTTGGCGGCAATGGTGCGGATGTCCTCGGCAGCACCTTCGCAGGTCAGGAAGGCGACGAGCGCCTGGCCCTTGACCGCGTCATCCGCGCCGATGACGGCTGCCTCCACGACACCGTCGATCTCGACGAGGATTTCCTCGACCTCGGCCGGGCCGACGCGCTTGCCGGCGACCTTGATGGTGTCGTCGGAGCGGCCAAGCAGGAAATAATGCCCGGCCTCGGTACGCATGGCGAGGTCGCCATGGATCCACAGGCCGGGAACCGTGTGCCAGTAAGTGTCGAGATAGCGCGCGTCATCGTGCCAGAAGCTGGCGGTCATGCCGACGAAGGGCGCGCGGATCGCCAGTTCGCCGATGGCGCCGGTGAGCGGCTTGCCGGCCGGATCGACGACGTCGCAGGCGACCCCCGGCGAGCGCACATTGAAGCCTGCCGGCACGATCGGCTTGACGACGACACTGGACAGCAGTCCGCCCGAGACCTCGGTGCCGCCGGTATAGTTGATCAGCGGGCATTCCCCGCGCCCGAAATGGCGCTCGAACCAGACGAAATGCTCGGGCGCGATGCTTTCTCCGGCGGTGATGAGGATCTTCAGCGAGGACAGATCGGCGCTCGTGCTCTCGGCCTCGTTGGTCGACAGGCCACGGATCAACGTCGGCGCCGAGCCGAAATGGGTCACGCGATAGCGTTCGATCAGCCGCGCCATGCGCCCATAATCGGGATAGTTCGGCGCGCCATCGTAGCAGACCAGCGTCGCGCCGCGCAGCAGGGCCGAGCCCAGGATCAGCGATCCGGCGATCCAGCCCATATCGGCCGGCCAGCAGAACACGTCACCGGGCGCGACGTCGAAATGGATCGCGGCGTCATGGGCGATCTTGATCGGGAAACCGCCATGGACATGCACGGCGCCCTTGGGCTTGCCGGTGGTGCCCGAGGTGAAGATCACCATGAAGGGATCGTTCGGTGCCATGCGCGCCGAGGGCGGCGCGTGCCCGGCCGGCTTGAGGAGCCCATACCAGTCGAGCGTGCCGGGCCAGTCATCGCCGGCATCGGGGTCCTCCGGCGAGCGCTTGAGGATGACCGTTTCCAGCGCGGGAAAATCGCGGCGCACGGCGGCGATGGTGTCGCGCGTCGACAGGAAGCGCCCGCGACGCTGGAAGCCGGACGTGGCAATGAGGGCGCGCGCGCCGCACGGGCTGAGGCGCGCCGTGATGGCATCGAGCCCGAAGCCGCTGAACAGCGGCACGACGATCGCGCCGATATAGGACACGGCCAGCAGCGAGACCGAGGCCTCGATGCCGTTCTCCATCAGGAGCCCGATGCGGTCGCCGCGCTTCAGCCCGCTGGCGAGCAGGCCGGCAGCGAAGGCGCGCACCTCGGCGGCCAGCTCGCGATAGGTGACGCTGCGCGCCGTGCCGTCCTCGCGCTCGGCGACGATCGCCACGCGGTCGGCCGCCTCGGCATTGTCGAGGATCATGTCGACCCAGTTCAACTCGCCGCCGACGAACCATGACGGGAACGGAGCGCCGCGCGACAGATCGCAATATTGCGTGTAGTCGCGGCTCCAGCGCACGCCGCAGAAATCGACGACCTCGCGCCAGTAGGCATCGGGATCGCTGAGCGACAGGTCGTAGAGCGCATCGAAATCGGCGACGCCGAGGCGCCTGGCCAGTGCGGTGACCTGAGCGTGCTCCCGATAGGTCGCGGTCGGTTGCCAGATATTGTCCTTGTCGAGTGCCATGCTCAGATCCCCAGATAGGCCCGCTGGATTTCGGGACTGTTCGCCAGCACGCGCGCGCCATCGTGGGCAACGATGGCGCCGCCTTCCAGGATGTAAGCGTAATCGGCGACGGCGAGCGCGGTCTCGGCGTTCTGCTCGACGAGCAGGATATTGACGCCCGTACCGGCAATGTGGGTGATCAGTTCGGCGATGCGGTCGACGATGGCCGGCGCGAGGCCGATCGTCGGCTCGTCGAGCAACAGGAGGCGGGGCGCGCTCATCAGCGCGCGCGCCACCGCGATCATCTGCTGCTGGCCGCCGCTGAACGTGCCGGCGGCGGTCGAGAGCCGGTCGCGCAATTCGGGGAAGAGGTCGAGCACCTTGTCGAGATCGCGCCTGACGGCGGCCTGATCGTTGCGGGCAAAGGCGCCAAGCTCGAGATTCTCCAGCAGGGTCATTTCCCCGAACAGGCGCCGGCCTTCCGGCACGACCGACAGGCCCTTGCGCACCAGGCGGTCCGGCGACATGCCGGTGACCTCCTCGCCGAACAGGCGCACCGTGCCGGAGGCGGGACGCACCAGGCCGCAGACCGCCTTGATCAGCGTCGACTTGCCGGCGCCGTTGGCGCCGATCAGGGTGACGATCTGGCCGCTGCGCACGCTCAGGTCGACATCGTGCAGCGCCGGCACGACGCCGTAACTGGCGCTGAGCCCGGCCACGGCGAGTGGGATGGCCTCAGCTGTCATGACGGTGCCCCAGATAGGCCTCGACGACCTTGCGGTCGTTGCGGATTTCAGCCGGCGTGCCGCTGGCGAGATGCTGGCCGTGATGCAGCACGACGATCCGGTCGCAGACCTTCATCACCGCCTTCATGTTGTGCTCCACGAGCAGGATCGAACAGGCGAATTCGTCGCGGATGCGCTCGAGCACGGTCAGCGTGTCGGCGACTTCCGTCTGGTTGAGGCCGGTCAGGGGCTCGTCGAGGCAAAGCAGGCGCGGCCGCGCCGCGAAGGCGATGCCGATCGAGACGAGGCGCTGCAGGCCATGGGGCAGCGTGCCGGCCATGTTATCGAGATGGGGTGTAAGCCCGAGCATCGCAGCGGTTTCCTCCGTGCGCTCACGCCGCCTGGCCGCACCGCTCACGCCGTGGATCGTGCCGAGCAGGATGTTGTCGCGCACGCTCATGCTGCTCATCAGGCTGCCATGCTGGAAGGTGCGCACGAGGCCCATGCGGCTGATGGCGAGCGGCGACTTGCCGGTGCAGTTCTCGCCGAACACGAACAGGGTGCCGGCGCTCGGCTTGTAGAAGCCGCTGATCAGGTTGAAGGTCGTGCTCTTGCCGGCGCCGTTGGGACCGATCAGGCCAAGGATTTCGCGCGGGCGGATCTCGAGGTCGAGATCGGACACCGCCACCAGGCCGCCGAAACGGCGGGTCAGGCCTTTGGTGCGCAGAAGGACTTGCTCCGCGGCCTGCATGTCAATGCCCCTTTCGCGCGGCAAGGCGCTGGTAGCCGCGCCGCGCCAGACCGGTAATGCCGTCGGGCAGCAGCAGCACGGCAAGGATGATGGCGGCGCCGTAGAAGATGTGCTCCTGGCCGCCAAGGCCGAGGGCGAAGCTGCCGAGGGTAACGAGCAGGATCGTGCCGACAAGCGGCCCGACGATGTTGTCCTCGCCGCCGACCTTGACATAGGCGAGCGCGAAAGCCGCGACGAGGAAACTGAAATCGCCCGGGCTGATGACATTGTTGGCAAAGGCGTGCAGGCCGCCGGCAATGCCGGCGGCGAAGGACGCGATCGCGAAACAGGCGACCTTGCACAGCAGGATGTTCAGGCCGACGGTGCGCGCGACATTCTCGTTGTCGCGGATCGCAGTCAGGATCTTGCCGAAATCCGAGCGCTCCAGCACGTAGAGGGCGAAGATCAGCACGGCGGCGACCGCCATGATGAGGCTCGGCATCCAGGCGTCGAACCCGACCGGCGGGAAGATGCCGACCATGCCCGATGTGCCGCCAAGCGCCATGCTCTTCGAATAGAGAATGCGCACCGCCTCGGTGAAGGCAAAGCCGATCAGCAGGAAATACGGCCCCCTGGTGCGCAGCGTGATGTAGCCGAACACGATGCTGATGGCGGCAGCGACGACGCCGCCGAACACCAGCGCGAGCGCGAAGGGCCAATGCAGGATCGTGGTGGCGGCACCCGCCGCGTAGGCGCCGAGCCCCATGAAAGCGGCGGTGGCGAAATTCAGCTCGCCGATCAGCATTACGAAGCGCAGGCTGACCGCGACGAGCGCGGCGATGGAGATGAGGTTGACGATGCTGGCGAGATAGGGATCGCGCACGACGAACGTCACGGCCAGCGCCAGGGCGGTGCATAGCGCCCAATAGGGCAATCTGAGATTATCCATGGCCGAGCAGCCCCTTCGGCCGCACGAGCAGCACGACGATCACGAGAAGGAAGATGGCGATGGTCGCGGAGGTCGCGTCGAAATAGAAGCCGCCGACGGTTTCGATCGCGGCGACGAACAGGCCGCCCAGGATGGCGCCGGGCACGCTGCCGAGCCCGCCGACGATCACGGCGATGAACCCCTTGATGAGATAGTCCGCGCCAATGGCCGGCGAGACGATGGTCACCGGGGCGATCAGCGCGCCGGCGAGTGCCGCCAGCGCGCTGGCGATCATGAAGCCCGCGAATGCGATACGGCCATAGGGAACGCCCTGGAGCATGGCCGCCTCGTGGTCGATGGAGACGGCGCGCAGCGCCTTGCCGAGCTTGGTGCGGGTCATCGCCCAGTAGAGCAACGCCGTGATGATGACGGCCGCCACGCAGAGCGCGAGACGCTGCGCGGTGACGGGCGCGCCGAGGATCGTGACCGTGCCCGGCAGGATTTCCGGCACCGGCCGGACCGCCCCGCCGAAGACTTTCAGGAACACGCCGTCGAGCAGCAGCACCAGGCCGATCGACAGGATGAACGACCCGACCATGTCACGCTGGAAGTACCTGAAGCCGAAGACATACATCAGGAAACCGAGCACCAGCGTGACGGCCACCGCTGCCACGACCCCGAGCAGATAGGCCGGCAGGGCCGGAAGATTCCAGCCTGCCAGCAGCGGCACCGTATAGGCCACCACCAGCGCCGAAATGGCGAAGAGATGGCCGTGCGCGAAGTTGACGATCCGCATGACGCCGAAGATCAGCGTCAGGCCGAGCGAGAACAGGATGTAGACGGCGCCGATCTGAAGGCTCGTCAGGATGAGCTGTATCGCGGTGTGCATGTCAGGCGTGCCCTATCCGAACGAGCCGATCGATCAGTTGGTCGAGGCGCTGATCCGCGACAGTTCGACGAGCTTGCCGTCCTTGACCTGGGTGATGATCACCGGAAGCTCCATCTGCTGGTTGGAGCCGTAGGTGTCCTTGCCGTGGAAGCCGATCTGGCCGCCGTAGAAGGTGGTGAATTTGACCTGCGGCATCACGGCGCCGACCTTTTTCGGACCGATGCTCTGCGCCTTCTCGATGCCGGCCTTGATGGCATAGACCGAGTCGTAGAAGCCGATCTGGATCGAGTTCAGCGATTCGTGCAGCAGTTCGCGCGCCTTGGCGTTGACGGCCTTCTGGTGATCGGAGACGCCGGGGCCGTCAAAGATCACGGCGGCGCCCATATAGACGTCTTCGATCGCCTTGCCGCCGGTGACCTTCAGCGCATCGACGCCGGTGCCGACCTCGACAACCTTCACGCCCTTCCAGCCGAGCACGTCGAGTTCACGCAGCACGGTGCCGGCATCGGCCGGCGGCATGGTGCCGAGATCGACGATTTCCGGCTTCAGGGACGCGATGCGGGCGGCGATCGGCTGGAACTCCGTCGTACCGCGCTCATAGAAGTCGCTCGACAGGATCTTGACGCCGGTCTCGGTCCAGACCTTCTTCGCAACCGCCTCGGTATCCTGTCCGGTGGCGTCGTTCGGATTGAGAAGCACGACGGTCTTGGCGTCGGGATTGGCCTTGTGGACGTAGCGGATCAGCGGCGGCAGGATCTCGAACGGCGTGCTCATCTGGGTGAAGGTGAGTGGAAATTTCGGGCCCTTGATGCTGGGTCCCCATGCGGTCGTGAACAGCAGCACGCCCTGGCGCTCGGACAGCGACTGCAAGGCCTGCACCGGGGCGGTGCCCAGGCTGCCGCCAATGAATTTCACGCCATCGCGATTAAGCAGCGTCTGGGCGACTTTCGTGCCCTCGGCGGCGTTGTACTTATTGTCATAGGCGATGCATTTGAAGTCGTAGGTCTTGTCGCCTACCTTCACGCCGCCGGCCTTGTTGATCTCCTCCGCCGCCGTGTTGCACATGAATTCCGAGCCCTTGCCCCAGAGAGCGGCGGCGCCGGAAAGCGGCACGGACAGGCCGAGCTTGATCGTCTCCTGCGCCTGTGCGCCGCCGAAGGCGACGAGCAGGCCCAATGACGCGCCAAAACCGTATAATCTTGCCTTTGTTGCAATCGACATATCAGTTCCTCCACTATGTACGGGCAGTCAGCGCTGCACCTTCATGTCGCAACCGAACGGGGTGCGACGGTCGTCAGCCTTGCGATGTGATCCGGGTCGTAGCCCAGTCCGGAAAGCAGCTCCTGCGAGTGGGCGCCAAGCAGCGGCGCCGCGTGCTGCCCGGCGACGGCGGCCGCCGCCGTGCGCACGACCCTGGAAGCGATCGGCACGCTACCGCGCCCGAGATCGACCGGCTGGTCGCGAAAGAAGCCGCCGGCGGTGTTCTCCTCGGCGACGAGCGCTTCGGCCGGCGTCAACGCGCGGCAGCCGGGAATTCTCGCGGCCTCGAGCTCGGCCAGGCATGCGGCCGAGCTGCGCTGCGCGCACCATTGCGCCATCACGGCGCTCAGGGTCTCGCCATGCTCGCCGCGCGCGATGTCGCTCGCGAAGGCCGGATCGGCGAGCAGGTCGCGCCGGCCGACGAGACCCGCCCAGCGCCGGAACATGCCGTCGCCGATGACCTGGACCATGATCCAGCCGTCCTGCGTGGCGAAAAGATCGGACGGCCCGGCGATCGGGCTGCGATTGCCGATGGCGCTGCGGCTGCGCGCGCCCGCCGCCTCCTCGATCAGCATCGGGTTGGTCATCATCAGCGCCGTTCCGAGCAACGAGGCCTCGACATGCTGGCCACGGCCGGTGAGCCGGCGCTCGTAAAGCGCGGCCATCGTCGCGAAGGCGGCCGACATGCCGGCGGCATAATCGACATAGGAAACCGCCGCCCGTGTCGGCCGCTCGCCCGTGCCGGTCAGATGCATGGCGCCGCTCAACGCCTGGCCGGTGCCGTCGAAACCGATGCGGTCGGCATGGCCGCCCTCGGAACCATAGGCGGAAATCGTCGCGAGGATGATGTCGTCCCGGCAGGCCCGGAGACTGGCGTAATCGAGGCGCGCCCGGCGCAGCGCGGCGGGCGGCAGGTTGACGATCACCGCGTCGGACGAGGCGACGAGCCGCTCGAAGGCGGCGCGGCCGCGCAGGCTGTCGAGGTCGAGCGCGAGCGACTTCTTGTTGCGGTTCATCTGGAGATAAAGCGCGCCGCGCCCGGCGAGCCCGATCGGCATGACCTCGCGGTCCGGCGCACCGCCCGGCGGCTCGACACGGATCACCTCGGCGCCCTGATCGGCAAGCATCGCGGCGCAAAGCGGCGCCGCGATATAGCGGCCGAGGTCGAGGATACGCAGGCCCGCGAGGCCGACAGGCGCATCGCCCGCCGGAGGCGGCGGCGATGCGGGGGCTGTTGTCGAATACGGGTCGCTCGGCACGATCCTCGCCTCAGATTTCTGCGATTGGCACTTCCCATCGCGGGCTTCGCCGTGTTAGCCATTCTCTATAGCGAATGACATTCACGTTTTTCTGAAAGCCATTCATACATGAGCGCCACAACCGATCAAGACCTCTCGCAAAAATTCGTCGGCGCGGTCGCCAACGCGGTTTCAATCCTCAGATCGCTGTCGCAACTGAGCGAACCGGCGGGCGTGGCGGCGATCGCGCGCGACACCGGCATCAGCGTCAGCACCTGTTTCAACATCCTGCGCACGCTCGCCAGCGAGCGGCTGGTCGTGTTCGACCAGACGGCGAAAACCTACAGTATCGGCATGGGCGTGCTGGAATTCTCGGTGCCGCTACTCGGCGCCAACCAGGCCGATCTCATCCGGCCGGAACTCCAGCGGCTGTCGGGCGAGCACCGCAGCCTGATCTGCCTGTGGCAGATCACGGAAGGCGAACGCATCCTGCTCGTCGACCGCGTGTTCACCGCGCGCACCGTGCGGGTCGACATGTCGCACGGCTCGCGCTTTCCCGCCTATGTCGGGGCGATCGGGCGCTGCTACGCGGCGCTGCGCAACCTGACGCAGGACGCGTTGAAGGCACAGTTCGAGACGCTCAAATGGCAGGCGCCGCCGAGCTTCGAGGCCTATGCCGAGGATGTGCGGCGCGCCAGCGAGGATGGTTTCGCGTTCGATCTCGGCCAGCTCTTCATCGGCCTCGAGATCACCGCGTCGGTCGTCACCGACGCGACCGCCAGGCCGCGGCTCGGCATCAGCGGCATCAGCATCGCCGGCCAGCTTCCCAGAAGCGAGATCGAGCGCCAGGCGGTCGACCTGCGCGATTCGGCGGACTGGATCAGCGAAGTGCTGTTCGGCGTATCGCGCGGCGTGCGGCAGTCCGAGCGGCGCGCGGCGGCCGCGCGGGCGCGGGAGCGCGTGTCATGACCAACACGTCGCCGGCGGATGTCTGGACCTTCGACGATTTTGAGCCGGGCGCCGAACTCGGCCGGGTTTCCGTCGCACTCGACGACGCGCGCATCGCCAGCTGGCGCGCAATCTATGGCACGCCGGTCGCGCCCGACCGCGTGCCCGCCGGCATGCTGGTGGCGGCGATGATGGAGGCCTATCTGAAGGCGTTTCAGCCGCGCCCGCCCGGCAACATCCATGCCGGCCAGACGCTGGCCTTCGGCGCCAGCGCCAGGCCGGGCGACCGGCTCGAAGCGCAAGTTACCTGCCGCGACAAGCTATTCCGCAAGGAGCGCCGCTGGGTCACGTTCGGCGTCACGCTCCGCAACGGCGCGCAAGACGTGCTCAGCGGCGAAATCCGCACCATCTGGGCGAAATGAGGAGCGCACCGATGCAACCGTGCCCGAAAACCGCCTGGCCACGCGAGATCGCAGCTTTGTGCCTGCATGCCGACGCGGAGGCCGTGCGGGCCTATGCCGAGCTCACCGCCGACTTCAACCCGATCCATCTCGATGCGGAATTCGCCGGCGCAACGCCGTTCGGCGCGCCGATCATCCACGGCACCCTCGGCCTCAACCTTGCCGTGCAGGCGATCGAGCGCGCGGTCGAGGTCGTGCCGGCGGGACTGGCGATCGAGGTCCGGTTCAGCCGGCCGGTGCCGGTCGGCACCACGATCCGCGCCGGCGGCACGCTACGCGATGCGGCGACCGGCACCTACGAGATCTTCGTCGAGACGGAGGCCGGGGAGCGTGCCGTGGAAGGCACCTGCACCCTCGGCGCCCTCGGCTGATCCCTGACAAATCAAGGAGCAACACCACATGACCGACGCCGTTGACGACGATACATTCGGCCAACTCAAGGATGCCGTGCAACGCTTCGTCACCGAGCGGCTGATCCCCAACGAGATGCGGCTGGAGATCGAGGACGAGGTTCCCGAGGAAATCGTCGCGGAGATGCGGGAGATGGGGCTGTTCGGCCTGACCATCCCACCCGCCTATGGCGGCATCGGCCTCAACGCGCGCCAGGAAATGCAGCTCGCCATGATCTTCGGCCATACGGCGCTGGCCTTCCGCTCGCTGCTGGCGACCAATATCGGCATTGGCGCGCGCGGCCTGATCCTCGAGGGCACCGAGGAGCAGAAACAGACCTATCTGCCGAGGCTCGCGAGCGGCGAGCTGATCTCGGCCTTCGCGCTGACCGAGCCGGATACCGGCTCCGATCCGGCCAGCCTGACGACGCGGGCGGTGCGCGACGGCGACGACTACCTGATCTCCGGCACCAAGCGCTACATCACCAATGCCCAGCGCGCCGGGCTGTTCACGGTCATGGCGCGCAGCGAGTTCGACAAGGCGGGCGCCGATGCCATCACGTCCTTTCTGGTGCCGCGCGATGCACCCGGCCTGACGATCGGCAAGAAGGACCGCAAGATGGGCCAGCGCGGCACCACGACCTCCGACGTGATGTTCGACAATGTGCGCGTGCCGGCGAGCGCGATCATCGGCCATACGCCCGGCCGGGGCTTCCGGCTTGCCATGCGCGTGCTCGATCGCGGCCGCATCCATATCGGGGCGCTGGCCACCGGCATGATCGACCGGCTGATCGCGGAGATGGTCGGTTTCGCCAGGGAGCGGCGCCAGTTCGGCAAGCCGATCGCCGAATACCAGCTCATCCAGGCGATGATCGCCGACAGCCATACCGATTATCTCGCCGCCAGGGCGCTCGTCGAGCACACGGCGGCGCTCTACGACCGCGATGGCGCCGCCCGCACGGAAGCCTCCGCCACGAAATATTTCGCCACCGAGGCGGTCGGCCGCGCCGCCGATCGCGCCGTGCAGGTGCATGGCGGCGCCGGCTACATGAGCGAATACGCGGTCGAGCGCTTCTATCGCGATGTGCGCCTGCTGCGCATCTACGAAGGCACGAGCCAAATCCAGCAATTGCTGATCGCCCGCCAGGTCCTGAAGGGAGCTTGATCATGGCCACGACAAACATGCTCGACGGCAAGGTCGTCATCGTCACCGGGGCCGGCGGCGGCATCGGGCGCGACATCGCGCTGATGGCCGGCGCCCATGGCGCCAGGGTGGTCGTGAACGACATCGGCGCGAGCCTCGACGGCAAGGGCGAGGATAGCGGCCCAGCCGCGCGCGTGGTCGAGGAAATCCGCAGCGCCGGCGGCGAAGCGGTCGCCAATCTCGACAGCGTCGCCGATCCCGACAGCGCGCGCGCCATCGTGCGCAGCGCGCTCGATGCGTTCGGCCGCCTCGACGGCGTCGTCAACAATGCCGGCATCCTGCGCGACAGCTTCTTCCACAAGATGGCGGACGAGGATTGGGACCGCGTCCTCAAGGTGCATCTCTATGGCAGCTTCAATGTCAGCCGCGCCGCCGCGCCCGTGTTCAAGGAGCAGCAGGCGGGCAGCGTCGTGCATATGACATCGACCTCCGGCCTGATCGGCAATCTGGCGCAGGCCAATTATTCGGCGGCCAAGCTCGGCATTGCCGGGCTGTCCAAGTCGATCGCGCTCGACATGCAGCGTTTCGGCGTGCGCTCGAACTGCATCGCGCCCTTCGCCTGGAGCCGCATGATCAGCTCGATCAAGGTGGATTCGCCCGAGCAGGAAGAGCGCGTGGCCCGCCTCCAGCAGATGACGCCGGCCAAGGTCGCGCCGCTTGCCGTGTATCTGTTGTCGGAGCAGGCCAGGACGGTGAGCGGGCAGATCTTCTGCGTGCGCAACAACGAGATCCTGCTGTTCAGCCAGCCGCGCCCGGTGCGCTCGGTGCAGCGCCAGGATGGCTGGACGCCCGAGCAGATCGCCCAGCATGCCATGCCGGCGCTCGCGGCCAGTTTCCATCCCCTGGAGGTCTCGGCCGACGTGTTCTCCTGGGACCCGATCTGACTAGCCTGACCAAGCAAGCCTGACCAAGAAGGAAACCAGCCGATGCGGCGAGCAGCCATCATCAGCCCACTCCGCACCGCCGTCGGCCGTTTCGGCGGCGCATTGAAGGATGTGCCGGTCGAGCGCCTCGGCGCGAGCGTCGTCAACGCCGTGCTCGAACGGACGAAGCTCGATCCGGCGCTGATCGACGATGTCGTGTTCGCCCAGTCCTACGCGAACTCCGAAACGCCGTGCATCGGGCGCTGGATCGCGCTCGAGGCCGGGCTGCCGATCACGGTGCCCGGCATGCAGCTCGACCGCCGTTGCGGCGGCGGCCTGCAGGCGATCGCCAGCGCCGCGATGATGGTGCAGACGGGCGCAGCCGATGTGGTCGTGGCCGGCGGCGTCGAAAGCATGAGCAATATCGAGCATTACACCACCGGCGTGCGCTGGGGGACGCGATCGGGCTCGCCGGTGCTCTACGATCGGCTCGATCGCGGGCGCGAGCGCTCGCAGCCCGAACACCGCTTCGGCCCGATCTCGGGCATGATCGAGACGGCCGAGAACCTCGCCCGCAAATACAGGATTTCGCGCGAGGCGGCCGATGCCTATGCGGCGCGCAGCCAGCAACGTGCCGCGGCCGCCTGGGCGAGCGGCAAGATGGCGGCGGAAATCGTGCCGATCGCGGTGCCGCAGAAGCGGGGCGAGGCGATCGTGTTCGCCAAGGACGAGGGCATCCGCGCCGACACCACCGCCGAGACGCTGGCGCGCCTCAGGCCGGTCCGGAAGGACGGCACCGTCACGGCCGGCAATGCCGCGCAGCAGAACGATGCCGCCGCCGCCTGCCTCGTGGTCGCCGAGGATCAGCTTGCCAGGCTCGGCCTCCAGCCGGATGCCTTCCTCGTCGGCTGGGCGGTTGCCGGCTGCGAGCCGGCGGAGATGGGCATCGGCCCGGTTCCGGCCACGGAACGGCTGATGCGGCGCAGCGGGTTCTCGCTCGACCAGATGGACCTGATCGAGGTCAACGAGGCCTTCGCCTGCCAGGTGCTGTCGGTGCTGCAATGCTGGGGCGAGGTCGACCAGGCGCGCGTCAACGTCAACGGTTCGGGCATTTCGCTCGGCCATCCGGTCGGCGCCACCGGCGTGCGCATCATGACGACGCTGCTGCACGAGATGCAGCGGCGCGGCAGCCGCTACGGCCTCGAAACCATGTGCATCGGCGGCGGGCAAGGCGCCGCCGCGATCTTCGAGCGCGCCTGACGAGCCGCCGGCATAGCGCAGATGATCGATCTCGACGCGCTCGACTTCGCGGCGCTCGTCAGGCCCGGCGATCTCGTGTGCTGGGGACAGGCCTCGGCCGAGCCGGTGGCGCTGACGCGCCGCCTGATGGCCGAGCGGGCGCGCATCGGCACATTTTCCGCCTTCATCGGCATCAGCCTCACCGAGACGCCGGACCCGGCTTATACGGATTGCGTGCGGTTCAGTTCCTTCTGTGGGACGGGCACCAACCGCCGGCTCGCCGCCGCCGGCAAGCTCGATATCCTGCCGATCCATTATTCCGACCTGCCGGGCGTACTGCGCGAGCGGGTCGATGTCCTGCTGCTCCAGGTCGCCGAGCATCCCGATGGCGGCCGCTACAGCCTGTCCTGCGCCAGCGACTACGTCGCGGAACTGGTGAAGGCAGCCCGCGTGGTGATTGCCGAGGTCAATCGCCAGGCGCCGTTCACCGCGGCCGGGATCGCGGTGCAGGACATCGACGTGATGATCCGTACCGATCGGCCCGTGCCGCACATGGCACCAAGCGCTCCGGGCGCGGTGGAACGCAGCATCGCCGCCAACGTCGCCGCGCTGGTGCAGGACGGCGCCACGCTGCAATTCGGGCTCGGCGCCCTGCCCGACTGCGTCGCCGACCTGCTCAGCGACCGCCGCGATCTCGGGCTTCATACCGGCGTGATGGGCGACGGCGCCATGCGGCTGATGCAATGCGGCGCGATCACCAATGCGCGCAAGCCGGTCGAGACCGGCATATCCGTCGCGGGAACCTTGCTCGGAAGCGGCGAACTGCTTGCTTTCGCCAATCTCAACCCGGCCATCAAATTATGCCCGAACGGGTTCACGCATGCTCCGGGCGTGCTCGCGGCGCTGCCCGGATTCACGGCGATCAACTCAGCCCTCGAAGTCGACCTTTCAGGCCAGATCAACACCGAGACGATCGCCGGCCGTTATGTCGGCGCGGTCGGCGGCGCCATCGACTTCCTGCGCGGCGCGCGTGCCGCGCAAGGCGGGCTTCCCATCGTGGCCTTGCCCTCGACCGTAGAGGTGCGCGGCGAGCGCCGCAGCCGGATCGTCACGCGGCTTTCCGGACCGGCCACGATCCCAAGGGCGGACAGCGCCATCATCGTGACGGAACACGGCGTGGCGGATCTGCGCGGGCAGTCGCTGGAAGCGCGCGCCCGCAAGCTGATCGCGATCGCGGACCCGCAATTCCAGGATGCCTTGGCGGCGGCCTCCAACCTGCGTTGAACCGGCCAGCAGAGATGAACTTGCTCTAGAAGCCGACCTTGCCGGCGCCCTTCAGGGCGAGCATGGCGCGCGCCTCGTCGGGCGTGGCGACCGTCTTGCCAAGACCCTCGATGATCTTGCGCGCCATCGTCACCTGCTCCGCACTGGATTTCGCCAGCTTGCCGCGCCCGGCCCATAGCGAATCCTCGAGCCCGACGCGGATATTGCCGCCCATCGCCGCCGACATCGCCGCGATGCGCAGCTGGCTCGCGCCGGCGCCAAGCACCGACCAGACATAGTCGCCGCCGAACAGCCGGTCGGCGGTGCGGCGCATGTGCAGCACGTCTTCCTGATGCGTGCCGATGCCGCCGAGAATGCCGAATACCGACTGGATGAAGAAGGGCGGCTTGACGAGACCGCGCTCGGCGAAATGCGCCAGATTATACAGATGCCCGATATCGTAGCACTCGAACTCGAACCGCGTGTCGTTCTCGGAGCAGGTCTTGAGGATATATTCGATATCCTGGAACGAGTTGCGGAACACCAGGTCGCGGGTCGCCTCGAGCGCCACCGGCTCCCAATCGTGCTTGAACTCCTTGTATTTGTTGAGCAGCGGAAACAGCCCGAAATTGATCGAGCCCATGTTGAGCGAGGCAACCTCCGGCTTCAGGGTCGCGGCCGGGCGCACGCGCTCGTCGACCTTCATGAACGGGCTGCCGCCGGTGGTGATGTTGATCACGGCCGGCGTTTTATCCCTGACCGTGCCGACGAAGCGCTGGAAGGCTTCCGGCGACTGGTCGGGCTTGCCGTTCCCGGGGTCGCGCGCGTGCAGGTGCAGGATTGCCGCGCCTGCGGCAGAGGCTGCTTCCGCCTCGCGCACGATCTCTTCCGGGGTGACCGGCAGATAGGGCGACATGGACGGCGTATGGATCGCGCCGGTAATGGCGCAGGTGATGATGACTTTATCGGAAACGGGCATCGGCTTGTCCTTGGGTGGAGCGCATGATTGCAGGCCGCCCGCCTCAGGCGGAGGCCGAGACGTGGCTGAAGAATTCCTTGAGCCGCCCGGTGCGTGGCTGGTTGAAGATGACGTCGGGCACTTCGTCATGCAGGATACGCCCGTGGTCCATGAACACCATCCGGTCGGCGACCGCGCGCGCAAAACCCATCTCATGCGTGACGCAGATCATGGTGATGCCGCTGTCGGCAAGCTCTTCCATGACGTCGAGCACTTCCTTGACCATCTCGGGATCGAGCGACGAGGTCGGCTCGTCGAACAGCATCACCTCCGGCTGCAGGCACAGCGCGCGCGCGATGGCGACGCGCTGCTGCTGGCCGCCCGAAAGCTCGCTCGGGTATTTATGGGCCTGATCGCCGACCCTGACCCGGACCAGGAACTCGATCGCCCAGGCGCGCGCCTGCTGCTCGCTCATGCCGCGCGTCATCACCAGCCCGACGGTGCAGTTCTCGATGATGCTCAGATGCGGGAACAGGTTGAACTGCTGGAACACCATGCCGACCTTGCGCCGGATCAGCGGCACCGTGCCGAGCCGGTGGTCGACCGGGATATCGCCGACCATGATGCGGCCGCGCTGAAAATCCTCGAGCCCGTTGATGCAGCGGATCAGCGTCGATTTTCCCGAGCCGGACGGCCCGAACACCACGATGCGCTCGCCGCGCCGCACGGTGAGATCGATGCCGTCAAGCGCCTGGAACGTGCCGAAATGCTTGTGCACATCCTCGAAGGTGACGGCCGGCAGCGTGACTGAGGAAGCCTGCATGGTCATCGCCGCGCCCCGCCGGATTTCAGATGCCGTTCGAGGCTCTGGCTATACCATGAGATGCCGCCGCAGAAGAGGAAGTAGATCATCGCGGTAAAGACATAGGCCTCGACATAGATGCCGAGCCATTCGGGATCGATGATCGCGGCATTGGTCGTGCCCAGCAGGTCATGCATGCTGATGATGACCACGAGCGAGGTATCCTTGAACGCCGAGATGAAGATGTTGACCAGCGACGGAATGGTCAGGCGCAGCACCTGCGGCAGGATGATGCGGCGCATGCCCTGCCAGTAGGTGAGGCCGATCGTATCGGCCGCCTCATACTGGCCCTTGCCGATCGCCTGCAGGCCGCCGCGCAGCACCTCGGCCATATAGGCGGCGAAGAACATGATGAAGGCGATCTGCGCGCGCAGGATTTTCGACACCACCAGTTCGTCGGGCAGGATGATCGGCAGCATCAGGGCGGCCATGAACAGGATGCTGATCAGCGGCACGCCGCGGATCAACTCGATATAGGCAATGCAGATCCAGCGCACGACCGGCAGTTTCGACTGGCGCCCAAGCGCCAGCAGGATCGAGAACAGCAGCGCGAACAGGATGCCGAAGGCCGACAGCATCAGGGTCAGCGGCAGGCCGCTCCAGCGGTCGATCTCGACATAACGCAGGCCGAACACGCCGCCGGTCATCAGCACCGCACAGGCCGGCAGGGCGATCAGCCAGACGATGGCGAGCGTGCGCCCGGCATGGGGGCGGCGCCAGCGCCGCCAATCGGCGCTGAAGGCCATCGCGCCGAGGAAGATCACCATGGCGAGCAGCGCCCGCCACTGGTCGTCGTAAGGGTAGCGGCCGAAGACGATCAGCCGCGCCTTGGCGGCGATGAAGGCCCAGCACGCGCCGGAAGCCTGCGCGCAGGCTTCCCGGCCGACGTTGCCCCAGACGCTGTCGAGGATCGTCCAGCGGAAAATCGTCGGCACGATCATCACCAGGAGCGCGCCGATGATCAGCGTCAGGACGATGTTGGTCGGCGTGCCGAACAGGCCCTTGAAGACGCCTCGCGCCGCCTGTTTCAGGGAGCGCCCGCGCGGCTGGGCGGCGGACATGACGTGTTGCTGCGCCACCCTAGCCCCCCTTCGCCATGATCGATCGGTTATAGACGTTCATCAGATACGAGATGATCAGGCTGAAGGTCAGGTAGATCGCCATGATGATGGCGATGACCTCGATCGCCTTGCCGGTCTCGCTGATGATGATGGTCGCGACGCGCATGATATCCGGGTAACCGATCGCCACGGCGAGCGAGCTGTTCTTGACGATGTTGAGATACTGGCTGGCAAGCGGCGGCACGACGACGCGCAAGGCCTGCGGAAGAATCACCAGCCGCATGACCGGGCCGGGCCTGAGGCCAAGGGCGGAGGCCGCCTCGCGCTGGCCGCGCGTCACGCCGAGAATGCCACTGCGCACGTTCTCGGCGATGAAGGCGGCGGAATAGATCGTCAGGCCGAAGAAGACCGCGGTGAATTCGGGCGTGATCGAGGCCCCGCCCCTGAAGTTGAAGCCCGCAACCTTCGGCACGTCGAGGGTTGCGGTGAACGCAACCAGCACCAGCATCGCCGCCAGCACGGCGAGCGGCAGCCTGGGGTCGCGCAGGAAAGCCGCCAGCTGCTGCGCCTTCAGCGCGCGCGCCGGCCGGCGCAGCAGCAGGAGGACGAGCAGCAGCACCGCCAGCCCGCCGACCAGCCACAGATGCAGCGCGTCGAGCCGCAAGGTCGAGAAGGTGATGCCCCGGTTGCTGAGGAACAGCCCCTCGAACGGCTGCAGCGCGCGGCGCGGCGACGGGAAGGAGCGCGTGATCAGCGCGTACCAGAACATCATCTGCAGGATGAGCGGGATGTTGCGGACCAGCTCGACATAACCGCCCGACAACAGCCGCGCGAGCGGGTTCGAGGCCAGGCGCGTGATGCCGATCACGACGCCGAGAATAGTCGCGGCGACGATGCTGATGATCGACACCGCCAGTGTGTTGGCGATACCGGCATAAAACGCATCGAGGAAACTGTCGCCGGCGGCAAATCCGGTGACGCTTTCGCCCAGTTCGAACGAGGCGTTGCTCCACAGGAAGTCAAATCCCATGGTCAGGGAGTTCTTGGCGAGGTTGACCACGGCGTTGCTGACGAAAAACCACGTCGCGCCGATCAGGCCGAGCACGAGCCCGGCCTGGATCAGGACACCACGCACCGCCGGGCGCCGCCAGAACGGGGGCGCCCGGTACGTTTCGGAAGATACAGTCACCAACGATCCGCTTTCACATTGACGGTTGACTGAACGGACAGCGCGTCAGCGCCATGACGGGGCGTAGAGAAGCCCGCCGCGCTCATAGAGATCGTTCATGCCGCGCGCGATCTTGAGCGCCGATTCCGAACCGAGATGCTTGTTGTAGATCTCGCCGTAATTGCCGACGGCCTTGATGACATTGACCGTCCAATCCTTGGCCAGGCCCATCTTCTCGCCAATGTCGCCATCGACGCCGAGGAAGGTGCGCACGACCGGATCGCCCGATTTCAGCTTCTCGTCGACGTTGTCCTGCGTGATGCCGAGTTCCTCGGCGGTCACGAGCGCGAAATGCGTCCAGCGGATAATGTCGTTCCAGCGATCGTCGCCCTCGCGCACCAGCGGCGCCTCATAGGATTTGGCGATCACCTCGGGCAGGATGACATGCGCGTCGGGATCCTTGAAGCGCGAACGCGCGATGGCGAGCGAGGGCGTCTCATGGGACATCGCATCGCAGCGGCCGCTTTCGTAGACCGCCTGGACCTGCGAGGTCTGCTCGATGGCGATCGGCTTGAACTTGATGTTGTTGGCGCGGAAATAATCGGCGATGTAGCGCTCGGTCACGCTGCCGGCCAGCACGCAGATCGCCGCGCCGTCGAGTTCCTTGACGCTCTTGGCGCCAAGCTCCTTGTGCACCATGAAGCTCTGGCCGGTGTAGAAGTTCGGCGGGGTGAAGTTGACCTTGAGCTGGGTATCGCGGGAAATCGTATAGGTGACGCTGCGCGAGAGCACATCGACCTCGCCCGATTGCAACGCCGTGAACGACTGGTTGAAGGCGACCGGCGTGAACTTGACCTTGTCGCCGGCCCCGAACACCGCCGCCGAAAACGCCCGGCAATAATCGGCGTCGAAGCCGGTCCAGGCGCCCTTGTCGTTGAGGAACGAGAAGCCGGGCAGGTTGTCCGAAACGCCGCATTTGATCGCGCCGGCGCTTCTGACCGATTCAAGCGTGTCGGCGCTCGCCGGCGCGGCGAAGGCCAATGACATCATCATGCCCCCCGCGAGGCACAGAATTTTGCTTTTCATGTCGATCTCCGGTTGTCTGCTTGAAACTACGTTGCACGGAATGTGATCGGCACGCCTCGCCCCCTCGGGCATGGCGCCAGCTCTGGAAAGTCTTCGCGTCGAGGAGCCGATGACGGCGCGCCCCGATGACCCCGCAAGGGTCGGGCGCGGCGGCTCGAACTGTCAGGCTCCCCCCTCGTCGTCGCTGAACCGGGCACCACGGCCGCGATCCGGCAGGCGCACCTTCTCTGTGAAACGAATGTGATCACATTTTTATTTTTCAGGCAAGACACTTGCGCGCCCTCTCCGGATCGGGCCGATTTATCCTCATCTCGCCCATATAATTTGCAGGAACGCGCGATAATCGGCTGCTTACGGACCAATCGATGACCAAGAGCCGGCTCTTGCTTGCGGCTCTTGCTTGCGGTTCGCGCTTGATCCTATATTGTGATCACAATAAACATATGGAGACGCCTCGTGACCGACGCCAATGGATCCCGCCCGCAGACAGCAGCGCGCGGCAATGCGGCCGATGACATCGCGCGCGTCACCGGCTTCCCGGCGACCGGCACCGCGTGGTCCGAGCTTGAGCACGGGCTCAAGACCTTCAAGGGACTGGATTACGATTGGCGCGGCGGGCGCCTGCCGTCCTACACCTATTTCTACAGCGACGAGCTGCTGCGCGTGCAGATGGACGCCTACCGCCTGTATTCGGTCGAGAACGGCCTCGGCGAGGGCCGCGCCTTCCCGAGCCTGACGCGCATGCTCGACGACATCAACGCGATGGTGCTCGATCTCTTCCACGCGCCGGCCTGCGCCGGCATGACCTTCACCTCCGGCGGCACCGAGAGCCTGTTCGAGGCGGTGCGCACGGCGCGCAACTACTTCCGCGCCAACAAGCCCGGCCCCGCCAATGGCGGGCGCGAGCGCCTGAACGTCATCGCGCCGGTCACGGCCCATGCCGGGCTCAACAAGGCCGGCGAGATCATGGATATCGACATCATCCGCGTGCCGGTCGGGCCCGAGCGCCGCGCCGACGTCAAGGCGATGCTGGAATTGGTCAACGACCACACCATCATGCTGTTCTCCTCGGCGCCGTGCTACCCTTACGGCGTGTTCGACCCGATCACCGACCTTGGCGCGGCGGCGGCCGCGCGCAATCTGTGGCTGCATGTCGATGCGTGCTGGGGCGGCTTCATCTCGCCCTTCGCCAAGGAACTCGGCTATGCGATCCCGCCATGGGATCTCGCGGTGAAGGGCGTGACCAGCCTGTCTGCCGACATCCACAAATTCGGCTACGGCGCCAAGGGCGCGTCCGCGCTGGTGTTTCGCGACAGCGAGTTGAAAACATTCGAGCGTTTCGAGTTTTCCGGCTGGCCGCGCGGCACCTATGCCACGCCGTCCTTCATGGGCAGCAAGCCGGCCGGTTCGCTGGCCGCCGCCTGGGCAGTGATGCGCTATCTCGGCCGCGAGGGCTATCTGGAGACGACCAAGGCGGCGATGGATGCGACCTGCCAGCTGATCGACGGCATCAACGCCATCCCGGGCCTGCGCTGCCTGGAACCGAACCGCGAAGCCAACCTGTACGGCTATGTCTCGCAGGACCCCGATATCGACATCATCGCCGTCGCCAACGAACTCCAGGGCAAGGGCTGGCTTCCCGGCCAGTTGCGCGAGCCGCTGGCGATCCAGCAGGGCGTCAACCCGGTCCATCTGCCGGTGGTGCCGCAATATCTCGCCGATGTCGCCGCCGCCGCGAAAGCGGTGCGCAAGAGTGGCGAGCGCGGCGTTTTCAATCCTCGGACCTATTGATAAGGCGCGCGACCCGTGCCGACAGGCTACAGCATGAGCCGGTCGCCTTCGGTGCGCGACGGCCACGGCCGGAAATCGACCGGCATCCCGCACGGACGCTATTCCATCGCGCGTGGCTCCTGTGCTTCCTTGCGCCAAAGCGGCCGCGCTATTTTTCGCGGAGAACAGCGCCAACGGAGGCAAATCCCGATGCCCAGATCCAAGCCGGCGGTGAGCAGTGCCTTCTCCGCGCCGCATGCCCCTGACGCACCCGCCATGGCGTTCGCCTCGCCCTTCGCCAGCCTGACCGGCGTGACGCGGCAATCGCTGAACCAGCAGGTCTACGAATCGCTGCACCAGGCGCTGGCCAGCGGCTATTTCGCGCCCGGCCAGCGCGTGCCGTTGCGCGCCGTGGCGAGCGCGCTCGGCACGAGCACGATGCCGGTACGCGAGGCCGTCAACCGCCTGGTGGCGATCGGCGCCCTCGAACTGCTGGAAAACCGCCGCGTGCGCGTGCCTCTGGTCGGCGTCGAGCGTTATCGCGACCTGATCGCCGCGCGCTCCCTGATCGAAGCGGCTGCCGCCGAGGCGGCGGCTCCGCTCATGAACGACGCCGTGCTGGAGCAGCTGGCGCGCGCGCATCGCGAGATGTGCGAGATTTCCGCCCTGCCGCATAATGAAGAGAATGTGCGCGCCTATCTCGCGCGCAATCAGGCGTTTCATTTCCTGATCTACGGCGCGGTCGGCTCGCACGCGCTCGTCGCGGTGATCCAGTCGCTATGGATCAGGGCGGGACCATTCTTCCATATCCTGCACAAGCAATCCTCCGACTGGCGCGGCAACGACAATCACGCGCGCATCCTCGTCGCCATGCAGCAGCGCGATGGCGCCGAGGCCAGGGCGGCGGTCCATGCCGACATCGTCGGCGCCACCGACCACATCGTCGGCGACATCCTGTTCCAGGCGACCGACGATGCCTGAACACGCTTCACAAAGCCCGCTCAGGCGGTGCTTTCCCGTTTTTCACCGCTTCATAGCCATGCCACACCAGAGGTCAGTTCCATGAGCCGAAAGATCATGATCAGTTGCGCGGTCACCGGGTCGGCCGATTCGCCGGGCAAGAACCCGGCCGTGCCGGTGACGCCTGAGGCCATCGCCGCCTCGGCGATCGATGCCGCCAAGGCGGGCGCGGCGATCGTGCATATCCATGTGCGCGATCTGAAAACCACCAGGCCGAGCATGGATCTGGCGTTGTATCGCGAGGTCACCGAGCGCATCCGCGCCAGCGACACCGACGTGATCATCAACCTGACCACCGGCGCCGGCGGGCGGTTTGCCCCCGGCGAGGTCAATCCGCGCGAGGGCGCGCCCGGCACGACGCTGTCGCTGCCGCATGAGCGCACGCGCCATGTCGAGGCGCTGCGCCCGGAAATATGCAGCCTCGACATGGGCTCGATGAACATGGGCGACCAGGCCTTCCTGAACACACCGGGCCATTTGCGCGCCATGGCCAAGACGATCGGGGACGCCGGCGTGCTGCCCGAGCTCGAGGTGTTCGAGGCCGGTCACGTGCTGCTCGCCCGGCGCCTGATCGACGAGGGGCTGATCCGCTCGCCCTCCCTGTTCCAGATCTGCCTCGGCATCCTGTGGTCGCAGCCGGCCAATGCGGAGGCGATGCTTTACATGCGCAACCTGCTGCCGGCGGACGCCGTGTGGTTCGCCTTCGGCATCTCCCTGCATCAGTTCCCGATGGCGGCGCAGGCGATCCTGCTCGGCGGCCATGTCCGCGTCGGGCTCGAGGACAACCTCTATCTCGCCCGCGGCAAGCTGGCGCCAAGCAACGCCGCGCTGGTCGAGAAGGCCGCCTCGATCATCACCACGCTCGGCCACAGCGTCGCGACGCCGATCGAGGCTCGCGCCATGCTGAATATCGGCAAATAAGGTTCTGGAGGCAGTCATGTCAGATAATATGAGCAATGTCAGCATGCAGGCGGCGCTGCACGAGGCGCAGGAGAGCTTCACCGGCAGGAACCCGAACAGCCAGGCCGCCTATACCAAGGCGACGAAATCCATGCCCGGCGGCAACACCCGCACGAGCCTGTTCTATGCGCCGTTCCCGCTCGCGCTGGTGCGTGGCGAAGGCCCGCATCTGTGGGATGCGGACGAGCATAAATACACCGATTTCCTCGGCGAATTCACCGCCGGCATCTTCGGCCATTCCCACCCGGTGATCCGCGCCGCGATCGACAAGACGCTCGATGCCGGCATCAATTTCGGCGGCCACGGCCTGCTCGAAGCCGAGTTCTCGGCCACGTTATGCGCGCGCTTCCCGGCGCTCGATCTGGTGCGCTTCACCAACTCCGGCACCGAGGCCAACCTGATGGCGATCAGCACCGCGCTGGTGGTGAACAAGCGCAAGAAGGTGATGGTGTTCAACGGCGGCTATCATGGCGGCGTGTTCACCTTCCACCACGGCCATAATGTCATCAACGCGCCGTTCGATTTCGTCATCGCGCGCTACAACGATGTCGCGGCGACGCGGCAGCTGATCGAGGATAACGCAGCCGTGCTCGGCGTGGTGATCCTCGAGCCGATGCAGGGCGGCGGCGGCTGCATTCCCGCGACGCGCGAATTCCTCGCCATGCTGCGCGAGGTGACCAAGGCGCATGGCATCACGCTGATCTTCGACGAGGTGATGACCTCGCGTCTCGGCCCGGGCGGCCTGCAGGGCGAGCATGGCATCACGCCGGACATGACCACGCTCGGCAAATATATCGGCGGCGGCATGAGCTTCGGCGCGTTTGGCGGTTCGGCCAGCATCATGAGCCATCTCGACCCGCGCCAGCCGCATTCCATCCCCCATGCCGGCACGTTCAACAACAACGTGCTGACCATGGCGGCCGGCCTGACAGCGATGACCAAGATCTACACCAGCGACGCCGTCAGGACGCTCAACGATTTCGGCGAGGACACCCGCAACAAGCTGAACGCGCTCGCCAGGAAGCACGGCGCGGCGATGAGCTTCTCCGGGCGCGGCTCGATGATGAACGTCCACATGATGACGGGCGAGATCAGGAACGTCGAGGATGCCGCGCGCGGCAGTACCGAACTGCGCGACCTATTCTTCTTCGACATGCTGGAGCGCGGCATCTACCTCGCGCGGCGCGGCATGATCAACCTGTCGCTGGTGCACGAGAAGCACCATGTCGAGGCGCTGCTGGCGGCGGTCGAGGATTTCATCGCCACGCGCCGGCCGCTGCTTTCCGGCAAGGCCGGTTAAGCCAACCACCACGCCGCGCCGCCGCTCCAACGGCGGCGCGGACGCAGTTGGGTAAAACGACTCCTACTCCCAGCTTAGCGCGCCGCCATTCTGGTATTCGATGACGCGGGTCTCGAAGAAGTTCTTCTCCTTCTTCAGGTCCATCGCCTCGCTCATCCACGGGAACGGGTTGGCGGTCTCGGCAAAGACCGGCGCCAGTCCGAGCTGGGCACAGCGCCGGTTGGCGATAAAATGCATGTATTGCTCGCAGAGAGCCGCATTCAGGCCGAGGAAACCGCGCGGCATGGTCTCGCGGCCATAGGCGGCTTCCAGTTCGGCGGCTGCCGCGATCATCGCCCTGATTTCATCCTGGAAGGCCGCCGTCCACAGATGCGGGTTCTCGGCCCGGATCTGGTTGATGACGTCGATGCCGAAGTTCAGATGGATCGATTCGTCGCGCAGGATGTACTGGTACTGCTCGGCGATGCCGACCATCTTGTTGCGTCGGCCAAGCGACAGGATCTGCGCGAAGCCGGTATAGAACCACATGCCCTCGAAGATGACGTAGAAGGCGACGAGGTCGCGCAAAAAGGCCTGATCGGCCTCGGGCGTACCGGTGACGAAATCCGGGTCGTCGAGATGCTGCGTGTGCTTCAGCGCCCAGGCCGCCTTGTCGGTAATTGACGGCACCTCGCGATACATGTTGAACAATTCGCCCTCGTCGAGGCCGAGGCTTTCGACGATATACTGGAAGGTGTGGGTGTGGACCGCCTCCTCGAAAGCCTGGCGCAGCAGGTACTGCCGGCATTCCGGGTTGGTCAGGTGGCGGTAGATCGCCAGCACGATGTTGTTGGCGACAAGGCTCTCCGACGCGGCGAAAAACCCCAGATTGCGCTTGATGGCATGGCGCTCGTCCTCGGTGAGCCCGTCGCGCGATTTCCACAGCGCGATATCGGCCTGCATCGAGACCTCGGTCGGCATCCAGTGATTGTTGCAGCCGGCTAAGTATTTCTCCCAGGCCCATTTGTATTTGAGCGGCAAAAGCTGGTTCACGTCGGCGCGGCAATTGATCATGCGCTTGTCGTCGACCGAAACCCGGCCTCCGGCGCGGTCGATGACCCCGAGGCCGGTGGCTTCGGCGGCGGAAACGGGATGATGAGCGGTCGGGGTTTCAGGTCTGGCATCGGACCAGTCGAGCATTGTCATGATAGTTTCCTTCCCGCTCACTGGCAGGCTTCGCAGTCGGGATTGTCGAGCGAGCAGGCGCTCGGGATGGCGGCACCATTGCCAAGCGGCATATCGACGACGATCGGCGCGACGGGGGCGGCTGGAGCCACCGCGACGGCATTCAGCTTGCCATCCGTGCCTTTCAGCGTCGATTTCTCGACATGGGTCGCCGACAGCGCGCGCAGGTAATAGGTCGTCTTGAGGCCCTGCCGCCAGGCGAGCCGATAGGCTTCATCGAGCTTGCGGCCGGAGGCCTCAGCGACATAGAGATTGAGCGACTGGGCCTGGTCGAGCCATTTCTGGCGCCGGCTAGCGGCCCGGATCAGCCACGCGGTGTCGATCTCGAAGGCGGTGGCGTAAAGCCGCTTGAGATCATCCGGCAAGCGGTCGATATGGCTCACCTTGCCGTCGTAATATTTCAGGTCCGAGACCATGACCTCGTCCCACAGGCCGCGCGCCTTGAGGTCATGCACCAGCCTGGCATTCACCACGGTGAAATCGCCGGACATGTTCGATTTCACGAACAGGTTCTGGTAGGCCGGCTCGACCGATTGCGACACGCCGACAATGTTGGAGATCGTCGCCGTCGGGGCGATCGCCATGCAGTTCGAATTGCGCATGCCGATGGTCTTGACGCGCTGGCGTAGTGCTTCCCAGTCCATGGTCGCGGAATGGTCGAATGCGACATCGCCGTCGCGGGCCTCAGCAAGAATAGCGAGCGAATCGAGCGGCAGGATGCCCTTCGACCAGAGCGAGCCCTCGAAGCTCGCGTAACGGCCGCGCTCGGCGGCGAGGTCGACCGAGGCCGAGATGGCGTGGAAGCTGATCGCCTCCATCGAACTGTCGGCGAAGGCGACCGCCTCCTCGGAGGCCGCCGGCAGGCGCAGCGCCTGCAATGCATCCTGGAATCCCATTAGGCCAAGCCCGACCGGACGATGGCGCAGGTTCGAGCGGCGCGCCTCGGGGATGGTGTAGAAATTGATGTCGATGACATTGTCGAGCATGCGCATCGCGGTCGCGACCGTGCGCGCCAACCGTGCCTGATCGAGACCGCCTTCCGCGACATGGGCCGCGAGGTTGACCGAGCCGAGATTGCACACCGCGACCTCGTCGGCCGAGGTGTTGAGCGTGATCTCGGTGCACAGGTTCGAGGAATGCACCACGCCGGCGTGCTGCTGCGGCGAGCGCAGGTTGCAGGCATCCTTGAAGGTGATCCAGGGATGGCCGGTCTCGAACAGCATGGTCAGCATCTTGCGCCACAGGTCGAGCGCCGCCACGCGCCGGAACACCTTGATCTCGCCGCGCGCGGCCCTGGCTTCATAGGCCTCATAGGCGGCCTTGAACGGCTTGCCGTAGAGATTGTGCAAATCCGGCACCTCGTCCGGCGAGAACAAGGTCCACTGGTCGCCGGCTTCGACGCGCTGCATGAACAGATCCGGCACCCAGTTGGCGGTGTTCATGTCATGCGTGCGGCGGCGGTCGTCGCCGGTATTCTTGCGCAGGTCGAGAAACTCCTCGATATCGACATGCCAGGTCTCGAGATAGGCGCAGACCGCGCCCTTGCGCTTGCCGCCCTGGTTGACGGCGATGGCGGTGTCGTTGGCGACTTTCAGGAACGGCACGATGCCCTGGCTCTCGCCGTTGGTGCCCTTGATATGGGCGCCGAGGCCGCGCACCGGCGTCCAGTCATTGCCGAGGCCGCCGGAATATTTAGCCAGCAATGCATTATCCTTGACCGCCTTGAAGATGCCGTCGAGATCGTCGGCGACCGTGGTCAGGAAACACGACGAAAGCTGCGGCCGCGTCGTGCCGGCGTTGAACAGCGTCGGCGTCGAGGCCATGAAATCGAACGAGGACAGCAAGCGGTAGAATTCGATGGCGCGTGCCTCGCGGTCGATCTCGCGCAGGCTGAGCCCCATGGCGACGCGCATGAAAAACGCCTGCGGCAGTTCGAAGCGCTGGCCCCGGACATGTAGGAAATAACGGTCATACAACGTCTGGAGGCCGAGATAATCGAATTGCAGGTCGCGCTCCGGCGCGATGGCAGCGGCGAGCCGGGCAAGGTCGAAACGGCCAAGCTCGGGGTCGAGCAGTTCATGCACGATGCCGGTCCTGACGTAGGCGTGCAGATACTCGCCGTAGCGCTCCGCCATCTCGGCCTGCGTCGCCTGCTCGGGCCGGCCGGCGACGAAGCTGAGCGTCTCGCGCCGCAATTTGTCGAGCAGGAGCCGGGCGGAAACCTTCGCATAATTCGGCTCGGTCTCGACCAGCGTGCGCGCGGCCAGGATCGGCGCCTGCGCCAACTCGTCAAGCGAGATGCCGTCATAGAGATTGCGGCACGCCTCGCTCAGCACCGCCTCGGGCGAGACGCCCTCGAGTCCGGCGCAGGCCTCGCGCACGACAGCCTCAAGCCGCGCGGCATCGAGCGGCACGAGTGCGCCATCGGCCTGTTTCATGCGCAAGGCCGGCGCAGCGGCGGTTTTAACCTCGGCCTGCGCTTTGGCGCGCTCCTTGGCGCGCTCCTCGCGATACAGCACATAGGCGCGCGCGACCTTGTGGTGCTCGGAGCGCATCAGCGCCAGTTCGACCTGGTCCTGCACATCCTCGATATGGAAGGTGCGGCCGGCATCGGCGCGCCGCGTCAGGCTGGCGACGATCTGCCCGCTCAACCCGGCGACGATGTCGTGGATGCGGCGCGACGCGGCCGCGCTATTGCCCTCGACGGCGAGGAACGCCTTGGTCAGCGCGATGGCGATCTTCGACGCATCGAACGGCGTCACCGCGCCGTTGCGGCGGATGACCTGATAGACGGGCTCGGCCGGCGACGTCGCTGTCGGCACGGCGAGGTGCGGCGGGGTTTGCGTGGTTTCGGTGGCGAGGGACATCGGCGTTCAAACCCCAGTTGCTGGGGGCAAAGGCCGAGCGGTATCGCGGGCGGGATGCCGTGACGAAAACGCCGGCGACCCAAAGCGACCCACCGGGACACCCCGCCCGTGGACTTGTCTGGTGTCGCGGCAGGTCTCCTGGCTCACGGGTCGTCGCTCGCGCCCTGTCTTCCCAAGGCCTTCGCGGGCCTCAGTGACGTAGGTTGGGCGTCAGAACTCACCGTTTACAGTTGCGGGGGCAGCGCCGGCATCGCACCGGCTTCCCTCTTAGCTCTCGCTTCTTGACGATTCGAGAGACCGTGACAGCTATATATAGCGGTCAACGGCTCGCGCATGTCAACAGCTTGTAGCGCGAATTCCGTTGCCAGCGAAAGCGGGGGCGATCAGCGGCCAGCGACCTCGGTGACGACCTCGTCGAGCGCGCTCAGGAACAGATCGGCGTTCTCCTTCGAGAACACCAGCGGCGGCCGGATCTTGAGCACGTTGGCCGCGGGGCCGGCGGCGCTGATCAGCACGCGCCGGGCGCGCAGGCCGTTGACGATGCGGGCGGCTTCCTCGGTCGCGGGCTGGCGCGTCTCGCGGTCGCGCACCAGTTCGGCGCCGACGAACAGGCCGGCGGCACGGATATCGCCGAAGAAGGCATGACGCTGCGCCAGCGCCTCAAGCCCCTGGCGCAGATGCGCGCCCACCGCCGCAGCGTTGGCGATCAGCCCCTCGCGCTCGATGACGTCGAGCACCGCCATGCCGACTTCCGCCGACACGGCATTGCCGCCGAACGTGTTGAAATAGCGCAGGCGCTCGCCGAAGCGCGCCAGCACTTCGGGGCGCGCCACCATGCCGGCCATCGGATGGCCGTTGCCCATCGGCTTGCCCATCGTCACGATATCCGGCACCACGCCATGGCGCGTGAAACCCCACATGCCGCTTCCCGTACGGCCGAAGCCGGGCTGGACCTCGTCGGCGATGAAGATGCCGCCGGCCGCGCGCATCACGGCTACCGCCTCCTGCAGGAAGCCCGGCGGATCGGCGAACACGCCGTCGCTGGAAAAGATCGTATCGACGATGAGCGCCGCCGGCTTGATGCCGGCCGCCCGCATCTCATCCAGCGCCTGACGGACATGGCCGGCAAAGACGCGGCCGATATCCTGGCCCGGATTGCGATAGGCATCGGGCGCCGGCACCTTGCGCACATGCGCGCCGAGCGCCATGGCAGGCCCGAGCGAGGGCGACATGCCGGCAATGGCGTCGGTCACGCCGTGATAGGCGAAATCGGTGATGATGAAGCCGGTGCCGCCGGTATGGGCCTTGGCGACGCGGAACGCTAGATCGTTGGCCTCGCTGCCGGTGCAGGTGAACATGACATGGCCGAGTTCGGCCGGGAAATAACCGAGCAGCCGCTCGGCATAATCGAGCACCGCCCCGTGCAGGTAGCGCGTGTGGGTGTTGAGCGTGGCGGCCTGGCGCGCCAGCGCCGCCACGACATGGGGGTGGCAATGGCCGACGGAGGCGACGTTATTGTAGACGTCGAGATAGGCGTTGCCTTGCCGGTCATAGAGCCAGACGCCGTCGCCGCGCACGAGATGCACCGGATCGGCATAGAACAGGCGATAGGCCGGGCCGAGCAGCCTCTCGCGCCGGGCGATCATGTCGCGCTCGTATGCGGCGACCGCGTCGGCATGAGCCGGGTCATAGGCATTGATCATCGTCATTATCGTCACTCCATGCCGCAGGCGCGGCGCAGATAGCCCTGCGCATCGGCGCGGTTCAGCGCATCGCAACGCGCCAGGCTCGCCCATGCGCGCCCGGTGTTGCGCAGAATGTAGGTCTCGTTCTCGGGATAGCGCGCGGCGCGCCAGCCGGAGATCGCCACCGTCAGCACCATGCGCGTGGTGATCAGGTCGAACAGCAGGTCGAGTTCCAACGGCTCGAGCGGCAGGAGGCCGTGATAGGCCGCGAGCAGTTCGGCGACCGGCTCCAGCGGATGCCCGGCGGCGGAGAGTTGATAGGCCGCGGTCACCGCAATGCTGTTGACGAGGGGCGCGTGCACCATATCCCCGAAATCGATGATGCCGGCGATGCGCTCGTGATCGTCGGGCGCGACCAGCACATTATGCGGGTTGAGATCGTTATGGATCACCTGGGCGCGCAACGACGGCAGCACCGGCAGGACATGGGCCTCGAAACGATCGAGCACGCGGGCCGCCAGGGCGCGCTGGGCTGGATCGCGCATATGCACCAGCAGGCCGCGCAGGCCGCTGGCATGTTTCATGTCCCACATCAGCTCATGGCCGGCAGCCGGGTGGAAGAAGCCACGCAGCGCCATATCGAGACGGGCCGCGTGGCGCCCGAGATTGCTTCTCAGGCCGAGGCTGGGAGCGACCTTGTGCATCGGCTCGCCCTGCAGGAAGCTCAGCACGCGCACGACGCGCGGCGCCTCGCCCGCCAGCAGCCATTCCACCGCGCCGGTGCGCGTCGGAACGACGCGCGGCACCGGCAGGCCCGGATCGACGGCGGCAATATGCATGAGCGCGCGGCTCTGGAAATCGATCACGCGCCGGTCCTCAGCGGGATTGGCGACCTTCAGCACGTAATGCCGGTCGCCGTCGCGCAGGTGGAAGTTGCGATCCCTCTCGCCGGAGAGTTCGCGTGCCGTCGCGACGAGCCCGAAAATCTCGTCGGCAATGGTCTCGACCTCCGGCAGGGTCAAGGCGGGCGACAGGGTGTCGAGCACGGAAATCGGGTCAGCGACCTGGATCGTCGTCATTTACGAAACAGTCCTCGCAATGGAAGCCGCGACGGCCTCAGCCGTCGGCCCTAATCAGGATGCCGCTGTTGAGGATGACGTCGCCGCCATCGAGAATATCCTCGCGGATGGTATTCTTGGCTGCGAGGCAATCGTGACGTCGGATGGCGGCGATCACGTCGTAATGATGCTCGATCATGGTGCGCCCGCCGCCCTCATAGGCGGCGGCGATCACCGGCCCCATCTGCAGCCAGAGGTTTTGCAGGATGCCGCGCAGGATCGGCATGTCGGCAATGTTGGCGAGCTCGAAATGGAAGATCTGGTTGATCTCGGTGGCGCGCGTGAACTTGCCCTGCGCCAAGGCGCGCTCGTTATCCTCGGTCAGCCGCTCCAGCCGCTCGATATCGGCAAGCGTGGCATTCCTGGCCGCACCTTCCGCCGCGAGCCCCTCGAGCTTCAGGCGGATCATGCGGATTTCCAGGTAGCGATCCTGGTGCAGCATCGGCACGCGGATGTCGCGCGGGCTCTTCAGCGACAGCACGCCCTCATGCACGAGGCGCAGGATGGCATCGCGCACCGGCGTGACGCTGGTGCCGAGCTGCTGCGCCAGATCGCGGATCTTGAGGCGGTCGCCCGGCTTGAGCGCGCCCTTGATCAGCGCCCCGGCAATATGCTGGTAGATGCCCTCGCCGAGGCTGTTGTGATCGGCCGTCCTGACATCAAAATCCACGGCCGGATTCCGCCAGATTTGTCATCGTTGCCACCCTCTCAGAAAGCGCACAGCAACTCGATACGTGTCACGGCGCGTTGCCGAGCAGCCCGTCGAGGAACTGCGACAGGCAATCGCCGATCACCGAAACCTGATAGCCGCCCTCCTGCACGATGACGGTCGGCAGGCCGGCCGCGCGCACGCGTTCGCCGATGCCGCGAAAGCCCTCGGTCGAGACGTCGAGCAGACCGATCGGGTCCTCGCGGTGGCTGTCATAGCCGAGCGCCACGACGAGCGCCTCGGCCCCGTAGGCGCTGATCCTGGCAAGCCCGTCATCGACCGCCTTGTGGAAGGTGGCGTCATTCGCCTTGGGCGCCAGCGGCAGGTTGACGTTGAAGCCCTCGCCCGCGCCATGGCCGTGCTCGTCGGCATAGCCGATGTAATACGGATAATAGGTGTTCGGATCGACATGGATCGACACGGTGAGCACATCGGCGCGGCGGTAGAAGATCTCCTGCGTGCCGTCGCCGTGATGGGCATCGACATCGAGCACGGCGACCTTGCCATAGCGGGTACGCAGGCGCTCGGCGACGGTGGCGGTGTTGTTGAGATAGCAGAAGCCGGTGGCGCGGTCGGCGCGGGCATGGTGGCCGGAGGGCCGGCACAGCGCATAGGCCGAGGCCGCGCCGCCGATCACCGCATCGGCCGCCGCGACCGCTGTATGGTTGGAGCGGATGGCCGAGGTCCAGGTGTTCGGGCCGATCGGCACCGCCATGTCGCCGAGATAGTAGCCGGCTTGCGCCACGATCGAGTTCGAGCGGCACGGCGGGCGGTGCTGCCGGTCCGGCGCGCCGTTCCAATAGGGCGAGACGTTGGGCAGCACTTCGGGGCCGGCCTCGGGAACCTGCCGCCAGCGCTCATAGGCGCCTTGCAGGAAATCGAGGAAGGGCTTGGTATGCACGGTGAGCGCCGGCGCGGTGCCGAAATCTTCCGGCTGCTCCGGCCTGATGCCGCGCTTGGCCAACGCGCCGAGCAGCGCCTCGGTGCGGCTCGGCAGGTCCTTCGGCTCGCGAATGCGGCCGACCTGCATGAATTGCTGCGGGTCGTGCAGGCCCTGGTCCGGATGAAAGAATGCGCGCATCGTGGCTTGCTCCAGTCGTATCGTGTCTCTAGGCGGCGGCCTTGGCGAGCGCTGCCGCCCGCACCGCCGAAAGCGTCGTATCGGGCGTGATGCCGTCCGGGTCGTAACGGATTTCGATCAGGGCCGGCATCGATTCGCGATCGGCAAAGCCAAGCGCCCGCTCGAAGGCCGGCATGAAGTCGCTCGTGCGCTCGACCGTCTCGCCATGGCCGCCATAGGCACGCACCAGCGCCGCGAAATCGGGGTTGGTCAGCGACAGGCCGAAGACGCGCGCCGGATACTCGCGCTCCTGATGCTGGCGGATGGTGCCCCACATGCGGTTGTTGAACACCAGGATGACGATGCCGAGCTTGTTCTGGGCGGCGGTGCCGAGTTCCTGCATCGTCATCTGGAAGCAGCCGTCGCCGGCATAGCACAGCACCATGCGCTCGGGAAAAGCGCTCTTGGCGGCGATCGCCGCCGGCAGGCCGTAGCCCATGGCGCCGCAGATCGGCGAGGCTTGCGTGCCGGGGCCGGAGAATTGCAGGAAGCGGTGCGGGAACAGCGCGAAATTGCCGGCGCCGAGCGTGATGCAGGCATCCTTGGGCAGGCGCTCGCGCAAGCCGGCCGAGATTTCGGCGAGGTTGGTGTCGCCCGGCATCGGGCCGGGCTCGAGCGTGGCGCGATACTCGGCATTGGCGGCTTCAGCCGCACCGGCCCAACGCGGACGCGCCTTGGGCGACAGGCTTGCGACGGCGGCGGCGAAGCCGGTCGGATCGGCGACCATGGCCAGTTCCGAGCGGTAGACGCGGCCAAGCTCGTTCGGATCGGGGTGGATATGCACGAGCTTCTGGCGCGGCACCGGGCTGGTGACGTGCACATAGCCCTCCGTCGTCGGCTCATCGAGGCGCGTGCACACGGCGATGACCAGGTCGGCATTCTCGATGCGCTTTGCCAGCTTGCTATCCATGCCATAGCCGACATGGCCGGCGAAGTTCGGGTGGCGGTTGTCGAAACATTCGAGCCGCCGCCACGACACGCCGACCGGCAGGTCGTAGCGCTCGGCAAAGCCCCGCATGCGGGCGAGCGCTTCGTCGTTCCAGCCGGCGCCGCCGACGATCATGACCGGGCGCTCGGCCGCCTCGAGCAGGCTCTCGAGGCGTGCGATCTCGGCCGGCGCCGGGTGCGGGTGGGCGCGCGGCGCCGGCATCACGTCGGCAACCTCGGCCTTGCCCCACAGCGTATCCTCGGGCAGCGCCAGCACAACCGGGCCGGGCCGGCCGCTGCGCGCGACCTGGAAGGCGCGGGCGACGAATTCGGGAATGCGATCGGTGCGATCGATGCTCGCGACCCATTTCGCCATCGGGCCGAACATGCGGCGATAATCGACTTCCTGGAAACAGTCGCGCTCGACGGTATCCGAGCCGACCTGGCCGATGAACAGCACCATCGGCGTGCCGTCCTGAAAGGCTGTGTGGGCACCGATGGCGGCATTGCTGGCGCCGGGGCCGCGCGTCACGAAGCACACGCCGGTCTCGCCGGTCAGCTTGCCATGGGCTTCGGCCGCATAGGCTGCACCCGCCTCCTGCCGGAACGACAGCGTGTCGATCCTGTCGCGGTTCTCATAGAGCGCGTCGATGCAGGGCAGGAAGCTCTCGCCGGCCACCATGAACACGCGCTTGACGCCGTTCAGCAGGAGGTGCTCGACGAGGATATCGCCGCCGGAGCGGGGGGCCGTGTCAGTCATTCAAGTCTCCTTCGGGCGCCTCTAGAGCACCGCGAGGCGTGGATTCCAGTGCGAGCCGGGGATGGCGGCGATCAAGGCTTGCGTATAGGCGTGCCGCGGTGCGTCGAAGACCTGCTCGGGCGGGCCGTATTCGACGATCTCGCCGCGATACATCACCGCGATCCGGTCGCAGATCTGCGCCGCGATGCGCAAATCGTGGGTGATGAAGATGATGGCGATGTTCAGCTTGTTCTGCAGGTCCTGCAGCAGGTCGAGCACCTGCGCCTGCACCGAGACATCAAGCGCCGAGACGCTTTCATCGGCCACCAGCAATTCCGGTTCTAGCGCCAGCGCTCGCGCAATGCCGACGCGCTGGCGCTGGCCGCCGGAAAACTCCTGCGGGTAACGGTCGAAGGCGGAGACTTCCAGCCCGACAAGGTCGAGCAATTCGCGCGCCTTGGCCTCCGCCTCGGCGTAAGGAACGCCATTGGCGACCGGGCCGTCGGTCAATATGCGCCCAACGGTCTGGCGTGGATTGAGCGAAGCGAACGGGTCCTGGAACACCATCTGGATATGGCGGCGCAGCGGGCGGAAGGCGCTCGCCGAGAGCGGCACCAGATCGCTGCCGCGAAACAGGATTTCGCCGCCGTCGATCTCCGTCAGCTTGAGCAGGCAGCGCCCGAGCGTCGACTTGCCGGAGCCGGACTCGCCGACCACGCCGAGCGTCTCGCCGCGCCTGAGCGTGAAGCTGATATCGTTGACCGCCTTGACGATGCGCGGCTTGGAGAACAAGCCGCCGCCGCTGCTATAGACTTTTCGTAGGCCCTTGACCTCGAGCAGCATCTCGCCATCGACCTCGGCCTTGGCGTCGGCCGCGTCACGATGCGGCACCGCCGCGATCAGGCGCCGCGTATAGGGGTGTTGCGGCCGGTTCAGCACGGCATCGGCCGGGCCCTGCTCGACGATCAGGCCGCGCTCCATGACCACGACGCGGTCGGCAATGTCGGCGACGACGCCGAAATCATGGGTGACGAACATCACGCCCATGCCCTTGGCCTGCTGGATCTTGCGGATCAGCTCGAGGATCTGGGCCTGCGTGGTGACGTCGAGCGCCGTGGTCGGCTCGTCGGCGATGAGCAGCGCCGGCTCGAGCGCCAGCGCCATGGCGATCATCACGCGCTGGCGCTGGCCGCCGGAGAGCCGGAACGGATAGGCGCCCCGCAGGTTGGCCGGGTCGGGCAGGCCGACGAATTCGAGCAGGTCGAGCACGCGGCGGTTGCGGGCATCGGCGCTTTTCTCGCCATGGACCTGGAGAACCTCGGCGATCTGGTCGCCGACCTTCATCAGCGGGTTGAGCGCCGAGAGCGGCTCCTGGAACACCATCGCCATGGTGCGGCCGCGCTCGGTCTCCAGTTCGGGCTCGCGCATGGCGAGCAGGTTCTTGCCGCGAAACAGGATCTCGCCATTGGTCGGCGTCAGGTAATCCGGCAGCAGCCCCATGATGGCATTGGCGGTCAGCGACTTGCCGGAGCCGGATTCGCCGACGATGCACAGAATCTCGCCGGCGTTGAGGTCGAACGAGATGTTATCGACGGCGAAGGCGCGGTCGAGCCCGGCCGGCAGCGGGATCGACAGGTTGTCGATGCGCAGGAGCGGCGTTGCTTGAGCAGTCATCTCAGCCCTTCCGTCCGCGCAGATGCGGGTTCATCGCGTCGTTCAGCCCCTCGCCGATCAGGTTGATGGCGAGCACGGTGAGCAGGATGGCGACGCCGGGGAAGAAGCTCATCCACCACGCCTCGCGCAGCATGGTGCGCGCCGCGCCGATCATGAAGCCCCAGCTCATCATGTTGCGGTCGCCGAGCCCGAGGAAGGACAGCGAACTCTCGGTCAGGATGGCGGTGGCCACCATCAGCGAGGCGGTGACGATGATCGGCGAGATGGCATTGGGCAGGATCTGCGTGAACATGATGCGCGGCCCGCTCTGGCCGATGACCACCGCCGCCTGCACGAATTCGCGCGAGCGCAGGCTGAGGAACTCGCCGCGCACCAGCCGCGCCACCGGCGGCCACGACACCACGGCGATCGCCAGCGTGATCGAGACGATGTTCGGGTTGAAGATCGCCACCAGCACGATCGCCATGGCGAAGGCGGGGATGGTCTGGAAGAACTCGGTGAAACGCATCAGGATGTCGTCGATGCGGCCGCCATAGAAGCCGGCAAGCGCGCCGATCGACACGCCGATCACCACCGCGACCGCCGTCGAGACGATGCCGATCAGCAGCGAGACGCGCGCGCCATAGGCAAGGCCGGCGGCGATATCGCGGCCGAGCATGTCGGTGCCGAAGGGAAAGGCCGGGTTCTCGGACGGCGAAAGCAGCGGATCGCCGACGCTCTGCCATGGGCTGACCGGGAACAGCAGCGGCGCGGTGAGCGCCACCACCGCGACGATGACCAGGATGGCAAGCCCGATCAGGGCGCCGTAATTCTGGGCGTAGCGCTTGAAGAAAGTCATGGCCCGCCTCCTCAGTTCGCCGCTTCGATGCGCGGATCGACGAAGCGATACATCAGATCGGCGATCAGGTTGACGATCACCACCACGGCCGCCGTCACCAGGAACACGCCGAGCAGCACCGGATAGTCGCGCTGCAACAAGGCATCGAACATCAGGCGGCCGATGCCGGGCCAGGCGAACACGGTCTCGGTCAGCACGGCGCCGCCGACGAGCTGGCCGGCCTGCATGCTGGCGAAGGTGAACACCGGCAGGATGGCGTTGCGCAGCACGTGCCGGCGGATGACCTGCGCCTTGGGCACGCCCTTGGCGCGCGCCGTCTTGACGAAATCGAGCGCCATGACCTCGAGCATCGAGGCGCGCGTCAGGCGGGTGTAGACGGCGGTGAAGAACAGGCCGAGCGTCACGGTCGGCAGCACGAGGTGATGCGCGATATCGGCGGCGCGCGCCCAGCCGGTATAGCCGGTGCCGATGCTTTCCATGTCGAAGGGCGGCAGCCAGTCGAGATGCAGCGAGAACACCAGCACCGCCATCAGCGCGATCCAGAACAGTGGCGTGGCGTAGAACACCAGCGCGCTCGTCATCACCAGGCTGTCGGCGATCGAGCCGCGCTTGTAGGCGGCGATGACGCCGAGCGCGATGCCGAGCACGAGCGAGAACACGAAGGCGCAACCGGTCAAGAGCAGCGTCGCCGGCAGCCGCTCGAGGATCAGCGTCATCACCGGCACCTGGTTGCGGTAGGAGAAGCCGAGATCGCCGGTCAGCACGCCCTGGAGATAGGTCCAGAGCTGCCAGTAGAGCGGCTGGTCGAGGCCGAATTGCGCCCTGAGCTGCGCGATGTATTTCGCGTCGCCCGCGCCCGCCTCACCCGCCAGCACGGAGGCGGGATCGCCCGGCGCCATGTGGATCAGCATGAAGTTCAGGATCACGACCCCCAGCACGACGAGGATCGCCTTGAGCAGGCGCTGGAACAGGAAATCAAGCGTTTTCAAACGTATTCTCCCCGGCGCCGCCCATCGGCGGGCGGAGCCGGCCCGAAGGTCGACCCCGCCACGCGACGCGGCTGTCGTCCGGCGCGATTATTTCGCGATCCAGACCTCGTCCATATACTGGTTGAGGCCGATGCCGGTCTTGACCAGGTTCTTCACCTTGTTGCGGTAGATGGTGACGTTCTGCATCTCGTAGAGCCAGCCGAGCGCCACATCGTCGACGATGATCTTCTGCGCCTCGGCATAGGCCTTGGCGGCGACGTCCTGGCTGACGGCGCCGGCGGCGAGGTTGAACAGTTCATCGACCTTCGGGTTGATGTAATGCTCGTTATTGCCGTAGGGCGTGCCCTTGATGATGTTGTTCGACAGATAATGGCGGGCGACGCCAAGCGCCGGATCGCCATACTGATACGTGAAGTTGAAGCTCAGGTCGAAGTCGAAATCCGACATCTTCTGCGACCAGCCGCCGGCATCGACGCCGGTGATGGCGATCTTGAAGCCAAGCTGCGCGATCTGCTGCTTGATATATTCCGCCATGCGGTCCCAGGCCGCGCCATAGGGCAGCGGCATCAGGCGAATACTGTAATCGGCCGGGTTGACCTTGGCATCGGCGAGCAGCTTCTTCGCCTTGGCCATGTCGAACGGATAGGCCGGGACATCGCTCGAATAATACAGCGTCGTCGAGGCGAACGGGCCGGTGGCGACCTTGCCGAGGCCGAAGAAGATATTCTTGACGATGAATTCGCGATCGATGGCGTGCATGATCGCCTTGCGCACGTTCTTGTCCGAGAACGGCATGGTGCGCTGGTTCATTTCCATGAACACGAGCGGCGCGTAATTCTCCCAGCCGCTGGTGGTGTTCTCGACATCCTTGAGCTTGACGAGCCGGCGGACCTCGAAACCTTCGACATCGCCGCCGCGCAGCACGTCGACGGTGCCCTTCTCGAAGGCCACGGCGCGCGAGGCGGAATCGGGAATGATGCGGAAATACAGCTCGTCGAGATAGGGCTGGCCCGGCTTCCAGTAATCCTCGTTGCGCACGAGGTGGATGTAGGAGCCGCGCTTCCATTCCTTCAGCTTGAACGGGCCGGTGCCGATCGGCGTCTGGTTGGCCGGGTTGGTGCGGTAATCCGTGCCGTTGTCATAAAGATGCTTCGGGATGATCGGGAACGAGCTCAGCTCGAAAGCATGCAGGAAGGCCGAGAACGGCTTCTTCAGCTTGAACACGACCTGGTTCGGCGCCGGAGAGGTGATGCTCTCGACATAGGTCGTGGCGATCAGGCGCCAGCGCGGATGCGATTCACGCAGGAACTTGTCGGCGGTGAACACCACGTCGTCGGCGCTGAACGGCTTGCCGTCATGCCATTTGACATTGTCCTGCAGCGTGAAGGTGTAGGTCAGCCCGTCCTCGGCGACGACCCAGGACTTGGCCAGCGACGGCAGGGGCTTGAGGTCGGTGCCGTAGGTCAGCAGGCTCTGGTAGATCTGGCCGCCGACATAGAGCGTCGGTCCCTGCGTGTTGAGCCCGACCATCAGGATCGGCGGCTCGGGCTGCGCGATCATGTTGAGCACGCCACCCTTGACCGGCGTTTCCTGCGCCACCGCGCCAACCGTGCCGGCCAAAATCAATCCGGCCGCGCCCGTCAACATGCTGCGCCTGTCAATCACCACCATTACCATTCTCCTCCTCGGGGACAGTGTTTTTCAGAACCGGAATGCGGCCGCCTTCCGAAAACTCCGGACGAAAGCCAAATCCCAGTACATTCACGATATTTCAGACAAATAGACTTTAATTTTCGAGAAAACTCATGACAAACCCAGGCAATCTCCAGAAAACGGACAGCACAACTGGCTCGCGTTTTCAGCTGAACTCGCTGAAAACACGCCACACGCCGACGCAAATCCGCCGCCGTCATCTCACGATACCTGATGGAATCTTTGCCTGATCTTTTCGCGCCAGGCTGGCCCCACGGCGGGCGATTATGATGCATCTAAATTTTCAGTCAAGCGCCCTGTGTCGGACATGGCGCGAAATCGGCTTATGCCGGGCCGGCTTCCTCGGCATAAGCCAATGACTCTATTCACTTATTCAAGGAGCAGTTAAATTCAGCGCCGGCTGTAGACATCGTCGAAGCGCACGATATCGTCCTCTTCGAGATACGATCCGGTCTGGACCTCGATCAGTTCGAGCGGGATGCGGCCGGGATTAGCCAGGCGGTGCTTCTCGCCGAGCGGGATATAGACTGACTGGTTTTCCGGCACCGAGCGCACCGTGTCGCCAATGGTGATCTCGGCGGTGCCGCGCACGACGACCCAGTGTTCGGCGCGGTGGTGATGCAGCTGCAGCGACAGCTGCTCGCCGGGATTGACGACGATGCGCTTGACGCGAAACCGGTCGCCGCGATCGATATCCTGATAGCGGCCCCACGGCCGGAAGCTCTGGCGATGCTCGCGCGCCGTGCGCTCGCCGGCGCGATCGAGCGCCTCGACGAGCCCCTTGACCTCGTGGGCAGCATCGGCCGCCATGACCAGCACCGCATCGGCGGTTGTCACCACCACGACATTGTCGAGGCCGATCACGGCGGTCAACGGACCGTCGGAGCGGATATAGGAGCCGCGCGTGCGCCGCAGCGCGACATGGCCGACCGCCGCGTTGCCGGCATTGTCGAGGCTGCCCGCCAGCCTGACCGCATCCCAGCTCCCGACATCGCTCCACGGGAAGCCCGCCTCCACGACCGTGGCGTTCAGCGTGTTCTCCATCACGGCGTGATCGATCGAGATGCGTGGCGCGGCGGCAAACGCCGCCTCGTCCAGCCGGATGAAGCCGATATCATGCGTGCGCCCGGCAACCGCCGCTGAGGCCGCAGCATGCACGGCCGGTGCGTGCGCCTGCAACTCCGCGAGCATGACGTCGGCGCGGAACGCGAAGTTGCCGCTGTTCCACAGGAAGCCCTCGGCGACGAAGCGCGCGGCACTCACCGCATCCGGCTTCTCGCGGAAGCGCGCGATGTGAAACAGGCGCTCCCCTTCGGCCAAGCCCTTCTCGATATAGCCGTAGCCGGTATCGGCATGGTCCGGCCGGATGCCGAAAGTGACGATGGCGCCACGCGCGGCGGCGGCCCGCGCCAGCGCGCAATCGGCCAGGAAGGCTTGCCCGTCGTCGACAACGTGATCAGCGGCGAGCGCCAGAAGGACCGCCTCGCCGGAGCGCTCGGCGGCCAGCGCCGCCGCGACCGCGATGGCCGGCGCGGAATCGCGCGCCGCCGGCTCGAGCACGATATCGACCGCAATGCCGATCGCCTCGGCCTGCCGACGCGCGAAGAAGCGGAAATCGGTGTTGGTGATGACCAGCGGCCGTCCGAACGAGGGCTGGCCGGCGACGCGCCGCAACGTGTGCTGATAGGTCGATTCCGCGCCGATCAGCGGCAGGAACTGCTTCGGCATCGCCTTGCGCGACAGAGGCCACAGCCTCGTGCCCGAACCACCGGCGAGGATGACGGGTATGATCTCGGCCACCGACACGCCCTGCCCCCCTTGCAACCGGAACCCGGAGCTTCCCGGTTATAGGCGCAGGCGCGGCGATTTTCACGCGCCATGATAGCGAAAAATGCCCTGCCGGGCCGCGCCCGTGGCCAGCAGCATCAGCGCCATGCAAGCGGGCGGAGCGCGGCATGGCGATAACGCCATGCCGCCTGGCGTCAGCCTGTCACGGTTTCGGGCTCACACGCCGCGCCACACCGGCTTGCGCTTGTTCAGGAAGGCTTCCATGCCCTCGCGAAAATCCTCGCTGGTGTAGCACATCACGATGAGGTCCTTGTCGTCCTCATCGGGCCGCAGGTTCTGGCCGATGCGACGCAGCGCCTCCTTGGTGGCGCGGATGGTGAGCGGCGCGTGGCCGGCGATGGTGCGGGCGAGTTCCTCGGCGCGCGCGTGCACGGCGGCGGCATCGGGCAGCACCTCGCTGACCAGGCCGCTCGCCAACGCTTCGTCGGCATTCATCAACCGGGCTGTGAACACGATATCCTTGACCTTGGCCGGGCCAAGCAGGGCATAGAGCCTGGCGTAATTCGCCATCGACAGGCAGTTGCCGAGCGTGCGCGAGATCGGGAAGCCGAAACGCGCATCGGCGGTCGAGATGCGCATGTCGCAGCACGCGGCGATGCCGAAGCCGCCGCCGGTGCAGGCGCCGGCGATCGCAGCGATGATCGGGATCGGGCAGCGCTCGATCGTGGTCTGCACCTTGTCGCCGCGCGCCTCGTAGTCGAGCGCGTCCTGCGCCGTCTTGAAGGCGCGGAACTGCGAGATGTCGGTGCCGGCGGCAAAGGCCTTCTCACCGGCGCCGGTGATGATCAGCACCTTGACGCCGTCAGCGTTGGTCTTGCTGACCTCGTCGCAGATTTCCGCCAGCCGCGCATACATGGCGAAGGTCATGGCGTTGCGCGTCTGCGGTCGGTTGAAGGTGATGTAGCCGATACCGTCCCTCACCTCGTAGAGCAGGTCTTCGGTGGTTGCTTGCGTATCCATGGGGCATGTCCTCAGGGTTTGATGGAGCCGCGACGGCTCAGACGACGGGGATCATCTGCAGCGGATCGAGTTCGAGCCAGATCGTCTCGCCGACCTCGAACACTTCGGACGGCACGGCGGCGACCCGCAATTCAATGCTGCTATTGGCGGGCGCAACGATGTAATCCCACGATTCTCCAAGATAGGCGCGTTGCTTCATTTCGCCACGCACGACGCAGTGCTGGCCGGCCTGCGGCTCGCTGCGGTGGATCTTGACGCTTTGCGGGCGCACCGAGAGCAGCGTGGCGCCGCGCTCGGGCAAATCTTCCTGGGCGAAGATGCCGCGCGGCATCGTGAAACCGTCGAAGGCGATGTCGGCGCCGTCGCAGGTGCCTTCGACCAGGTTGGTGCGGCCGATGAAGCTGGCGACGAAGCGGGTCTGCGGCCGGGTGTAGAGCTTGTAGGGCGCGTCGATCTGCTCGATGCGGCCCTTGTTCATCACCGCGATGCGGTCCGAGGTCACCATCGCCTCGCTCTGGTCATGGGTGACATAGACCGTGGTGAAGTCGAACGCATCGTGCAGGCGGCGGATCTCGAAGCGCATCTCCTCGCGCAGGTTGGCGTCGAGATTGGAGAGCGGCTCGTCGAGCAGCAGCACGCGCGGCCGCACGACGATGGCACGCGCCAGCGCCACGCGCTGCTGCTGGCCGCCGGAGAGTTCCGCCGGGTAGCGGTCGATCAGATGCGCGAGTTGCACCGTATCGAGCACCTCCTTGACCTTCTCGGCGATGGTCGCCTTGTCGAATTTGCGCAGATGCAGGCCGAAGGCGACATTCTCGCCGATCGTCATGTTCGGCCAGATGGCGTAGCTCTGGAAGATCATCGACATCTGGCGCTTTTCCGGCGGCAGGCTGGTGACGCTGGAGGAAATCTGCTGGCCGTCGAGATTGATCGTGCCGGCGGTCGGCTTGATGAAGCCGGCGATCATGCGCAGCGTCGTCGTCTTGCCGCAGCCGGACGGCCCGAGCAGCGAGATGAACTCGCCCGGCATGATCTTGAGGTGCAGGTCCTCGACCGCCGTATAGGTGCCGAAGACACAGGTGATGCTGTCCAGCAGCAGGCGCGGCTGCGCGCTGGCGGCATCGGCTTTGGGGGATGTGACAGGCTGGTTCATGATTTTCTCAACAGGAAGTCGCGACCGAGCAGGCGATAACCGACCATGACGATCAAGATGGTGACGCCGAGCAGGAAGAAGCCGAGGGCGGCAAGGACCTCGAAGCTGCCATTCTCGCTCAGATCGAGGATCATCACGGAAATGACGCGCGTCTTGGCGGTCACGAGGAAGATGGCGGTGCTCAGTTCGCGCGAGGCCGGGATGAACACCAGCAGCCACGAGCCGACCAGGCTCTTCTTCAGCAGCGGCATCACCACCTTGCGCACCGCCACCGCCCGGCTGCCGCCGAGAATGCGCGCCGCCTCCTCCATCTCGGGATTGAGTGATTTCAGCCCGGCCATGCAATTGGCATAGGCGATGGGCAGGAAGCGCGTCGTGTAGCCGAGCACCAGGATCAGCGCCGTGCCGTACAGGGCCAGGGGCGGCGGGGCATAGACCGCATAGAAGCCGATCGCCAGCACGATGCCGGGCACCACCAGCGGCGCCATGCACAGCGCCGTGAGCACGTTGCCGAACGGCACCAGCTTGCGGTTGACGACATAGGCGACGATGAGCGCGAGCGCGACCGCGACGAAGCCGGTGGCGGCCGAGTAGGTGAAGGTGTTGTAGATGATCTGCCGGCTCGAGGCTTCGCTGAACAGCAGGTAGAAATTGTTCAGGGTGAAGTTCTCGGTCGAGAAACCGAGGCCCCAGGCCCGGCTGAACGCCGCCTGCGCCAGCGCCGCGAACGGCAGGAACACCGCCAGCGCGCAGACGAGGAGGCAGAAGCCGAACATCGGCCAGCGCCAGCGCCCGAGCGGCACCAGTTGCCGGCCGGCGCCCTTGCCGGTCAGCGAGACATAGCCCTTGCGCCCGAGCACGAGGCGCTGCACGCCGACCATCGCCACGGTGATCAGGATCAGCGGCACGGCATAGGCCGCCGCCGTCTCGGCGCGCACCGGGAACTCGAAGAACTGCCACAGCTGCAGCGTCATGATGTTGAGGCGGGCCGGCAGCGCGATGACCGCGGGCGTGCCGAACAGCGCCACCGTATCGAGGAAGACGATGATCGAGCCGGCGAGGATCGCCGGCATGACCAGCGGCAGCGTGATCTTGAAGATGATGCGGAACGGGCCCATGCCGAGGATGTTGGCGGCCTCCTCCAGTTCGGTGGAGACGCGGTCGAGCGCATCGGCGGTGAACACGAAGATATAGGGGAAGGAATACAGCGCGGTGACCAGGACGAGGCCCTGCATGCTGTAGACGTTGAACAGCGTGCCCGGCCCGCCAATGGCCGCCCAGGCCTGGTTGATCCAGCCGGCATTCGGACCGGCGAGCAGGATCCAGCCGATCGCGCCGAGATAGGGCGGCGTGATGAAGGCGCCGAGGATCGTGGCGCGCACCAGGCCCTTGCCGGGCATGTCGGTGCGGGCGATGGCCCAAGAGATCGGCACGGCGAAGATGATCGAGACGAACACCACGCCGACGCCGTAGATCAGCGAGTTGACGAAGCCGGCCAGGCGGCGCTCGTTGCTGAACGCATCGACATAGTTGCTCAGCGTGAACACGCCGGTATCGACCTTGCGGAAGCTCGAGATGAGCAGTTCCGCGTTCGGCGCGACAACCAGGAAAACCAGGATCAGCGTCGCGACGATCCAGACCAGGGAGGAAAGCTCGAAGTTGCGCAGCCGCATCATGAGGGTGCTGGTCGGAGTCGGTCGCCCAGTTCGCGGCACTTGCGTGGGCGTTATGATTGTCATTTTGCCACCATCGGTCGGTTCAGTCGAACGGGGCGGCAGAATCCTGCCGCCCCGCGAGGCTCATGCTCGTGCTTCACATGCCGAAGGTATCGCGCCATTTCTCCTTGTTGCCCGGCAGTTCCTTGGCGATCTTCTCGGGCGTCGGCGCGAAAAGCTCCATGTCGGCCAGCGACTTGCCGCCTGCCGGCGGCTTGACGTCGGCGCGCAGCGGCCATTCGAAGTTCTTGGCGAGAATCTCCGAATATTCCTTGCTGGTGAGGAACTCGAGGAACAGCTTGGCGGTGTTGGGGTGCTTGGTGTCCTTCAGGATGGCCGAAGGCGAGATCACCATCAGCGTGCCCGAGCTCGGGAAGACGATGGCGAGCGGGTTGCCCTTGTCGGCGCTGCGCGCGGCGGTGCCGGGATTGCCCATGCCGATCGAGCGCTCGCCGGAGTTGAGCACGGTCACCGCATCGTCGATCGAACGGCCGATCTGCGGGTTGAGCGCGTTCAGCTTCTTGAAGAAGTCCCAGCCGTAGCGCTCGGCCATCGCCACGGTCCAGACGCCGACCATGCCGGAGAAGTTCGGGCTGCCGAAGGTGATCTGGTCCTTCCATTTCGGATCGGTCAGGCCGGGCCAGTCGGTCGGAACGTCGGCCGCCTTGAGCTTGCTCGTATTGTACAAGATGGCCGCGAGTCCAACCCAGCCGGTGTGGTAATAGCCGTCGGGATCGACGTTGCGGATCGCCTTGACGAGATCCTTCTCGCCCTCGGGCGTGTATTTGAGCAGCTCGTCCTTGCTCTTCAGATAGCCCATATGGCCGACATCGGTGGTGGTGAAGACGTCGGCCTGGGCCTTGCCGGCCTTGAGATCCTGCAACAGGCGCTGGAAGGCGACCTGCGCCGTGGTCTTGATCGGGCTGAGCTTCAGGCCGGGATATTTCTTGGAAAAGGCGTCGCCAACCGATTCGTCGAGCTGCTGGTTCAGGATCGCCGTATACCAGGTGATCGGGCCGGATTCCTTCTTGGCCGCCTCGTAGAGCTCTTTCTGGTGCGGGGTCATTTCGCTCTGCGCCGATGCGGCGCAGGGCAGCAGCACCAGGGCCGAGGCGGCGAGAAATGCCGGCAACAGCGCCGTCTTGAGTGTCATCTTCATCATCTTTCCTCCCGTTTTACAGTGTTTGCCGTGGTCCGGTTCTCTGTCCGGTCATGAACGGCGTTGCGCGTCAGCCTTTCGCCGTGCGGTCTCCGTTTTTGTGCGCGGCGTCGGTTTCAGGGCGAGGCGTGCTGGCCTCGAAACGATCCATGCCGCGCCGGATATGCGCCTCGCCGGCCTCGCGTGCCCGCGCGACATCGCCGGCCGCGATGGCGCGCACGATGTCGGCATGCTCGGCGTTGGAGGCTTTCATGCCCTCGGGCGATACCAGCGAGCGGCGGCGGAACAGGTTCAGTTCCTGCCCGAGTTCGTCGCAGATGCGCACGGCGCGGCGGTTGCCGCCAAAATCCATCAGCCTGGCGTGGAATTCGAGATTGCCGGTGTAATAATCGGCCGCGTCGCGCGCGGCCTGCGCCGCGCTCATGCGCTTGATCAGGTCGCGCAGGATCTTGATCTGATCGGTGGTGGCATGCTGCGCGAGATGGGCGCAGGCATAGCCGGTGAGCGCGATGCGGACCTCGTAAAGCTCATGCGCCTCGCCGGCGCTGATCTTGCGCACGAAGGAGCCCTGATTGACCACGGTGACGACGAGGCCGCCGCGCTCGAGCCCGCGGATCGCCTCGCGGATCGGGCCACGGCTGATGCCGAGCCGCGCGGCGAGCGCCAGTTCGTTGAGGTGTTCGCCCGCCTTCAGCTCGCCATCGACGATCAGGCGTTCGATCGCCTCGCCGGCCAGCGAGGCAAGCGTGCGCGTTCGCAGGATATCGAGCGCTTCGAGGGCCGGTGCGATCATGGCGCGATGATGGCGGGCAGATTCATGAGTGTCAACACTATACAAATATTGCAGACAATCTACATTTGTCGAAAATCGCCATCGCCACAGGAGGAAACATCATGGTTCGCGCGTCGTCCGCTCTCGCCCGCTTCAAGGTTCTCGACCTCACGCGGGTGCGGGCCGGTCCGACCTGCGTGCGCCAACTGGCCGACTGGGGCGCCGACGTCATCAAGATCGAGCTGCCGCTGGCGCTGGAGGACCCCGATCCGATGGGGGGCCCGCGCGGCGGGCCGGACTTCCAGAACCTGCATCGCAACAAGCGCAGCCTGACGCTCAACCTGAAGGAGCCGGAGGGGATCGCGATCTTCAAGCGGCTCGTGGCGGATGCCGACGTGGTCGTCGAGAATTTCCGCCCCAACGTCAAGCGCAAGCTCGGCATCGATTACGAGGCACTGTCGGCCATAAACCCTCGGCTGGTCTACGGCTCGATCTCCGGCTTCGGCGATGACGGCCCCTATGCCGACCGGCCCGGCTTCGACCAGATCGCGCAGGGCATGGGCGGGCTGATGTCGATCACCGGCGAGCCCGGGCGCGGGCCGATGCGCGTCGGCATTCCGATCGCCGACCTGTGTTCCGGCATCTTCGCGGCGCAGGGCATCCTGGTGGCGCTGCTGGAACGCGAAACCAGCGGGCGCGGCCAATGGGTGCGCACCTCGCTGCTGCAGGCCCAGACCTTCATGCTGGATTTCCAGGCGGCGCGCTGGCTGATGGCGCAGGAGGTGCCGGGCCAGGCCGGCAACAACCACCCGACCAGCATCCCGACCGGCGTGTTCCGGACCAAGGACGGCCATATCAACATCGCCGCCTCCGGGCAGCATATGTGGGAAAGGCTGGCCAAAACGCTGGGTGCGGAGCGCTGGATCACCGATCCGCGCTTCGTCAACAGCGCCCAGCGCAGCGAGCATCGCGACGCGCTGCAAGCGGAAATCGAGGAGCGCACCACGACCGAGAACAGCGCGGTGTGGATCGAGCGCCTCAATGTGGCGGGCGTGCCGTGTGGGCCGATCAATTCCATCGACCAGGTCTTCGCCGACGCGCAGGTCAAGCATCTCGGCCTTGCGCAGGAGTTGGCCAGCGACGGCCAGGCGCCGGTCAGCTATGTCAGCCAGCCGATGAAGCTCAGCCGCACGCCAAGCAAGATCGTGCGCCACCCGCCGGAGCAGGGCGAGGATACCGATGCGATCCTGGCGGAACTCGGCTTCACGCCGGCGCAGATCGCTGACGCGCGCGCCAGAAACATCGTCTGAAGCAACGGGTCCCCGCGGCGCTCGCATGGGAGCACCGCGGGGACCGGCACCAAAGGACAAAAAAGAACGGCCGCCCCGATGCTCTCGGGGCGGCCGTTCTATCTTGATCTCGTCTTATCTTCGTCCGGCGAAGGATCAGGGGAGGTCGATCGAGATCGCCTCACGGCCCTTCGGCGTCTCGACGACGCGCATCGACACGCGCTCACCCTCGTTGAGGGCGCGCAGGCCGGCACGCTCGAGCACCGAGATGTGGACGAAGACATCCTTGCCGCCGTCTTCGCCAGCGATGAAGCCGAAGCCCTTCTCGCCGTTGAACCACTTCACCGTGCCGCCGAGTTCCACCGCGGTCGAGGGATCGACAGCGCGCCGCTGCGGACGCGGGCTGTCGAAGCCGCCGCTGCGGCCGCCGCCGAAGCCGCCACCACCGCCACCGAAGCCGCCGCCGCCGAAACGGGGCTGCTCGACGACCGAGCTTTCGTCGACTTCAAGCACGCGCAGGACCTGGGGACCTTTCTGGCCCTGGCCGACCTGCACCTTGAGCTTGGCGCCGGGGCCAACGGTTTCATGGCCAGCCGCCTGGATGGCGCCGATGTGCAGGAACGCATCACCGGAACCGTCAGCCAGTTCAACGAAGCCGAAACCCTTGTCTCCCTTGAACCATTTGACCGTTGCGTCGACCGCAGGGCCTGAGGGAGGCGTCATCATGTCACGACCGCCGCCATCGAACGGGCGTGGTGCCCGTGGTGACCGCGGAGCAAAACCCGACGGTCCGTCATCGTCAAATCCGCGCCTTCTCGGCTCACGGAAATCACCTCTACCACCTTTGCCCTTCATCTTAATCCTGTATTCCAGCCACCCGTCGATCCCTGCTGGCGATCTATCCGTCTGGCTTGCCGTGCTACTGTTGACGTTGCGCAGATGCCACCGCTGTTGTACATTTTGCCCAAGGGCCTAATGTGGTCTTTATCGAAGACAACTCTCGGTTTCATCCGGCGCGCACAATAACAGCATCGGCGCTGATACAGAAGCTGTTTTGCTGGCCGAAACATTAAATCGATAAAAAATTCTGAACGACGGCCTTGCCATTGCGTGAGCCGCGGCCAAAATCGTCGGGCATCCCTGTTTTCCCTCCCCGCCCCGGAGCGCCATCCGGGGCCATCCCTGCCGATCTCGCGAAACGGACACCATGGCCGAACCGCTCCAAGCCACCACCGAACGCACCGCCGTGCCGGCCTTCGATCTCGTCATTTTCGGCGCCAATGGCGATCTCGCCATGCGCAAACTGTTCGTGGCGCTCGCCGCGCGCGACCGGGAGGGCGTGCTGCCGCCCGAAAGCCGCATCATCGGCGTGGTGCGCCAGAAGGCGCAGTTGAAGACGCTGCCGGAAACCATCGCCGCCAGGCTGCACGAGAGCGGCTTCGACAAGGACGAGATCAAGCGCTTCATGGGCCGCATCGTCGTGGCGGAGACCGATGCGACCAAGCTCGAGACCTACGAGGCGCTGAAGCACGCGCTTGGCAAGGCCGAGCGCGTGCGCGCCTTCTACCTGTCGACGCCGCCGGACCTGTTCATCCCGATCGTCGAGAATCTCGGCAAGAGCGGCCTGGCCGTGGGCGACGCCCGCGTCATCATCGAAAAGCCGATCGGCCGCGATCTCACCAGCGCACGCGCCATCAACGATGCCCTCGCCAAGGTGTTCACCGAGAAGCGCACCTACCGGATCGACCATTATCTCGGCAAGGAAACCGTGCAGAACCTGATGGTGATGCGCTTCGCCAACACGCTGTTCGAGCGCTCGCTGTCGAGCCGCGACGTCGATCATGTCCAGATCACCGCCGCCGAGACGGTCGGGCTCGAGAGCCGCGCCGGCTATTATGACGGCGTCGGCGCCTTGCGCGACATGATCCAGAACCACGTCATGCAGCTCCTGTGCCTGTTCGCCATGGAGCCGCCGAACACGCTCGATGCCGAGGCGGTGCGCGACGAGAAGCTGCGCGTGCTGAAGGCGCTCAAGCCGATCGCCGGCGGCGAGGTGCAGCGCCAGACCGTGCGCGGCCAGTATTCGGCCGGCTCGATCGACGGCAAGCCGGTCAGGGGCTACACCGAGGAACTCGGGCGCGCCAGCAACACCGAGACCTTCGTGGCGCTGCGCTGCGAGATCGAGAACTGGCGCTGGGCCGGCGTGCCGTTCTACCTGCGCACCGGCAAGCGGCTCGCGGCGCGCTATTCCGAGATCGACGTCACCTTCAAGCAGGTGCCGTTCTCGATCTTCCGCAGCGCCGACGGCCACGATCCGTTGCAGCCGGACCGGCTCATCATCCGCCTGCAGCCGAACGAGGGCGTGCAGTTCCAAATGATGATGAAGGTGCCGGGCTCGGGCCGGCTCAAGCTGGTGCCGCGCATGCTCGACCTGCGCTATGCCGAAGCCTTCAACGAGCGCACCCCCGATGCCTATGAGCGGCTGCTCACCGACGTGATCCGCGGCGACCAGACCCTGTTCATGAGCCGCCACGAGGTCGAGGCGGCGTGGCGCTTCGTCGATCCGATCCTCGACGCCTGGCGCCAGGCGAGCGACGTGCTGCCGCGCTATGCCGCCGGCAGTTTCGGGCCGAGCCATGCCTTCGGCCTGATCGAGCGCGACGGGCGGAGCTGGGTCGACCCCGACCTCCCCGCCTGAGGTGCGTTTGCACGCCAGGCGGCCGGCCACGGCACGGTTTCGTTGCAACGCAGCTTGCCTGGCCCGTCTGCTTGCTGCATCACGGCATGGTGACCTGCCGCCTCCTTGCAGAGGCCGTCCGGGAGAGGCCGCTTGATCGACATCGCCACGCGCGTCTGGAACCACACCTGGAAGATCGACCCGATCATCCGCTCGGTGCTGGATACCGATTTCTACAAGCTGCTGATGGCCCAGACCATCTTCCGCCGCCACCGCGACGTCGCCGTCCGTTTCGGGCTGATCAACCGGACGCAAAGCATCCGCGTCGCCGATTTCATCGACGAGGGCGCGCTGCGCGAGCAGCTCGACCATGTGCGCACGCTGGCGCTGTCGCGCGGCGAATCGACCTGGCTGCGCGGCAACATGTTCAACGGCCGGCGCCAGATGTTCGCGCCGGATTTCATGGCCTGGCTCGAAGGCTTCCGTTTCCCGGCCTACCATCTCGAGCAGCGCGACGGCCAGTACGAGCTGACCTTCGACGGCCCGTGGATCGAAACCACGATGTGGGAAATCCCGGCGCTGTCGATCATCAACGAATTGCGCTCGCGCGCCATCCTGAAAGGGCTCGGCAAGTTCGAATTGCAGGTGCTCTATGCCGGCGCGATGACGCGGATCTGGGAAAAGGTACAGCGCCTCAACGCGCTTGACGACCTGCGCATCGCCGATTTCGGCACCAGGCGCCGGCACGGCTTCCTGTGGCAGGACTGGTGCGTGCAGGCGATGCAGGAGGGCTTGCGCGAAAAATTCACCGGCACCTCGAACTGCCTGATCGCCATGCGGCACGAACTCGAGGCCATCGGCACCAACGCGCATGAATTGCCGATGGTGTATTGCGCGCTCGCCCGCAGCGACGCGGAACTGGCGCAGGCGCCGTACCGGGTGCTGCAGGACTGGCAGGCCGATTACGACGGCAACCTGCGCATCATCCTGCCCGACACCTACGGGTCCGAAGGTTTTCTGGAGAAGGCGCCGGCCTGGATCGAGCAATGGACCGGGGTGCGCGTCGATTCGCAGGAGCCAGTTGCCGGCGGCGAGCAGGCGATCGCGTGGTGGAAGGCGCGCGGCCAGGACCCGACCCAGAAAATGGTGATCTTCTCCGACGGTCTCGACGTGCACGAGATCGAGCGCATCTACCAGCATTTCCACGGCAGGGTCCGGCTCGGCTTCGGCTGGGGCACGCTGCTCACCAATGATTTCCGCGATTTCGCGCCCGACGGGCTGCTCGATCCGATCTCGATCGTGTGCAAGGTCGTCTCGGCCGATGGCCGGCCGGCGGTGAAACTCTCCGACAATCCGACCAAGGCGACCGGGCCGGCCGCGGAAATCGCCCGCTACAAGCGCGTCTTCGACGTCGGCGCGCAAAGCTCGCTGCCTGTACTGGTCTAAATGGTGGACCGGTCTTGCCAAGGGCGGTCCGGGCCGTCACAACTGCGGCCCGCGTCAGGCAGATCAGACAAGAAGGACGAACGCCAATGAACACGCGCATCGATCGACGGACCGCACTCGGCACGGCTCTTGGCGGCCTCGCCGCCGGCATTGCGGGCCTGGCAGGTCGGCCGGCGCTGGCGGATGGCGCCCCGATCAAGATCGGCGAACTGAACTCCTACTCGCGGCTGGCGGCGTTTTGCGGCCCGTACCGCAACGCGATGCAACTGGCGCAGGACGAGATCAACGCGGCCGGCGGCATCAAGACAATCGGCGGCCGGCCGCTCGAATTCGTGTTCCGCGACGACGGCGCCTCGCCGGGCGATGCGGTGCGCGCGGCGGAAGAACTTCTCACGCGCGAGAAGGTGGTGATGCTGGCCGGCACGTTCCTGTCCAATGTCGGGCTGGCGGTCGCCGATTTCGCCAACCAGCGCAAGACGCTGTTCCTGGCGACCGAGCCGCTCAGCGACGCGATCACCATGGCGCAGGGCAACCCGTATACGTTCCGGGTGCGGCCGAGCACCTACATGCAGACCAAGATGATCGTCGAGGCGGTCAAGGGCCGGGGCATCAAGCGCTGGGCGCTGGTGGCGCCGAATTACGAATACGGCCAGTCGGCGGTGGCGAATTTCAAGAAGCTGATGAAGGAGGCCGTGCCCGGCTTCGAGGTCGTGAGCGAACAGTTCCCGGCCTTCGGCAAGATCGATGCCGGTGCGACCGTCGGCGCGCTCGAACAATCCAAGCCCGACGCGATCTTCAACGTGCTGTTCGCGGCCGACCTCACCGCCTTCGTGCGCGAGGGCAACACGCGCGGCCTGTTCGAGAACCGGCTTGTCGCTAGCCTTTTGTCAGGCGAACCGGAATACATGCTGCCGCTCGGCGACGAGACGCCAGAGGGCTGGATCACCACCGGCTATCCGTGGGACCAGATCACCAATCCCAAGCATCAGGCCTTCGTGAAGGCCTATCAGGCGAAATTCAACGACACGCCGCGCCTCGGCTCCCTGCTCGGCTATGTCGTGGTGCATATGATCGCCGCCATGCTCGAGAAGTCGGGCTCGACCGAGACCGACAAGATGATCGCGGCGCTGAGTGGCCTGACGGTCGAGACCGTGGCCGGGCCGGTGACGATGCGCGCCCTCGACCACCAGTCGACGCTCGGCGCCTGGGTCGGCGAAACCACGCGCAAGGGCCGCACCGGCTCGATGAAGAACTGGAAATACGAGGACGGCGCCAACTACATGTTCCCGGAAGCCGAGGTGAAGGCCGCCAGGAAGGGATGACGGCAAAAGCCTATCCTGTTCTTCGGCCAGGGTACGCAACCGCACACGCAACCTCACCCTGAGCTTGTCGAAGGGTGTTCGTTCAAGCGCCTCTCTGGATCATCCTTCGACAAGCTCAGGATGAGGAGGAGGGTGAAAGGAGTTCCGGGCGAGGTGCCCGGAACCGGCGACATCGCAATAGCCGGTATCCCATGGATCTGCCCTTCCTCGTCACCCAATCGTTAAGCGGGCTCGCCAGCGCCTCGTCGCTGTTCATCATCTCGTGCGGGCTGACGATCGTGTTCGGCGTCACCCGCATCGTCAATTTCGCGCATGGCTCGTTCTACATGCTCGGCGCCTATCTCGCGGTGTCGATCGTCCCTCGCCTGCTCGACCTGCATTATTCGCTGCCGATGTTCCTCGCCGGCATCGTCGCGGCGGCGGTCGTGGTCGGGCTGGTCGGCGTGGTGATGGAAGTGGTGCTGCTGCGCCGCATCTACCGGGCGCCCGAACTGTTCCAGTTGCTGGCGACCTTCGGCGTCGTGCTGGTGATCGAGGATCTCGTCGTCACGTTCTGGGGCCCGCTCGACCTGATGGGCGCGCGCGCGCCCGGCATGCGCGGCGCGGTCGACATCCTCGGCAACCGTTTTCCCGTCTACCAGCTTTTCCTGATCGGCACCGGCGTGCTGGTGCTCGCGCTGCTCTGGCTGCTGATGCATCGCACGCGCTACGGCGTGCTGGTGCGCGCCGCGACCCAGGACCGCGAGATGGTCGGCGCGCTCGGCGTTAACCAGGCGATCCTGTTCACCGGCACATTGTTCCTCGGCAGCTTCCTCGCGGGGCTTGGCGGCGCGCTGCAATCGCCGCTGATCGCGGCCAATTCGCACATGGACATCGCCATCATCGCCGAGGCTTTCGTCGTCACGGTGATCGGCGGCATGGGCTCGGTGCCGGGCGCCTTCCTCGCCGCGCTGCTCATCGGCCAGTTGCAGGCGTTCGGCATCCTGATCGTGCCCAAGGCGACGCTGGTGCTGGTCTTCGCGCTGATGGCCGTCGTGCTGATCGTCAAGCCGTGGGGCCTGCTCGGCCGGCCCGAGGCGCCAGCCACGCGGGCGGCGCCGGAAGGCATCGCCAACCTGAAGCCGTTCGGCCGGGTTGAACGGATCGCCGCCGTGCTGGCGCTTGGCGTCGCGCTGCTGCTGCCTGTGTTCGGCGATGCCTATCTGGTCAAGCTCGGCACCGAGATCCTGATCTTCGCGCTCGCCGCCTTCTCGCTCAACCTGCTGCTCGGCAATGGCGGCATCGTCTCGTTCGGCCATGCCGCCTATTTCGGCATCGGCGCCTATGCCGCCGGCCTGCTCGCGATCAGGCTCGGCATGGCGATGCTGCCGGCGCTGATGCTGGCGCCCATCGTCGCCGGCCTGTTCGCGGCCCTGTTCGGCGTGTTCATCGTCAGGCTGAGCGGCATCTATCTCGCCATGCTGACGCTCGCCTTCGCGCAGATCGCCTATGCCGTCGCTTTCCAATGGGTCGGCCTGACCGGCGGCGATAACGGTATCCTCGGCATCTGGCCGCCGGACTGGGCATCTGGCCGCACCGCCTATTACTATCTGGTGCTGGTGTTTGCGGTGGCGGCGATCGCGGCGCTGCGCCACGCGATCTACGCGCCGTTCGGCGCCACGCTGCGCGCGGCGCGCGATTCGGCCGTGCGCGCCGATGCGATCGGCATCGACGTGAAGCTGTATCGCCTCGCCGCCTTCGCGCTGGCCGGCGCCGCCGCCGGGCTTGCCGGCGCGCTTTATGCCTTCGCCAACGGCTCGATCGACCCAACGCTGCTGGCGATCCCGCTCTCGATCGATATGCTGGCCATGACGCTGGCCGGCGGCATCCAGACGGTGATCGGGCCGCTGGTCGGCGCGGCCGCCTTCCACACCGCCAAGGACTTCTTCATGCCGCTGACCGATTACTGGCGGCTGCTGCTCGGCCTTGCCATCATCGCCATGGTGCTGGCCGCGCCGCAAGGGCTCGCCGGCGGCTGGGCCAGGCTGCGCAGCCGCTTCAGCGGAGCGCCGGCATGAGCCTGCTTATGGTCGAGGGGCTCGACAAGGCGTTCGGCGGCGTGATCGCGGCGCGCGCCGTGAGCTTCGCGCTCGAGGCCGGCGAGTTGCTGGCGGTGATCGGCCCGAACGGCGCCGGCAAATCCACCGTGTTCAACATCATCGGCGGCCAGCTCAGGCCGGATGCCGGCCGCGTCGTCCTCGCCGGCGACACCATCACCGGGCTCGCGCCGCGCGCGGTGTGGCGCAAGGGGCTCGGCCGCACCTTCCAGGTCGCGCAGACCTTCATCTCGATGAGCGTCACCGAGAATGTGCAGATGGCGCTGATGAGCTGGCACGGCGAGGCCGCCAGCCTGACTGCCAGCGCCGCCGGGCTGCGGCGCGCGGAAGCGATCGGCCTGCTCGGGCTCGTCGGCATGGCGGAGGCAGCCGATCGCCCGATCAGCGCGCTCGCCTATGGCGACGTCAAGCGCGTCGAACTGGCCATCGCGCTCGCCGGCGAGCCGAAGCTGCTGCTGATGGATGAGCCGACCGCCGGCATGGCGCCCAAGGAGCGGGCTGCGCTGATGCAGCTCGTCGCCGGCCTCGCCCGCGAGCGCAAGATCGGCGTGCTGTTCACCGAGCATGACATGGCGGCGGTGTTCGGCCATGCCGACCGCATCCTGGTGCTGATGCATGGCGAGGTCATCGCCAGCGGCCCGCCCGACGCGGTCAGGCGCGACCCAAAGGTGCGCGACGTCTATCTCGGCGAATCCGGCCTCGCAGCGGCGAATGCCGCCGGAACGGCGCCATGACGGGCGACGCCTTGCTCGCGGTCTCCGACCTGACCGCCGCCTATGGCGAGGCCGAGGTGCTGTTCGGCCTCTCGCTCGAACTCCATGCCGGCGAGGCGGTGGCGGTGATCGGCCGCAACGGCGCCGGCAAGACCAGCACGCTGAAGCGCATCATGGGGCTGCTGCCGGCGCGCGCCGGCACGGTGCGCTTCGCCGGCCACGACATCACGCGGCTGGCGCCGTACCGCATCGCCCGGCTCGGGCTCGGCTACGTGCCCGAGGAGCGCCGCATCTTCACCGACCTGACCGTGTATGAGAATCTCGAGGTCGGCCGGCGCGCGCCGCAGGCGGGACGAAGCGCCTGGACGCCTGAGCGGCTGTTCGCGCTGTTTCCCAACCTCGCCGCCATGCAAGGCCGGCGCGCCAGCGCCATGTCCGGCGGCGAGCAGCAGATGCTGACCATCGCGCGCACGCTGATGGGCAACCCGCGCGCCATCCTGCTCGACGAGCCGTCCGAGGGGCTGGCGCCGGTGATCGTCGAGCAGATGGCGGCGGCGATCAACGACATGAAGCAAAGCGGCGTCGCGGTGCTGCTGTGCGAGCAGAACCTGCAATTCGCCACCGCGATCTGCGAGCGCGCCTATATCATCGAGCGCGGCGAAATCCGCTACTGCGGCACGACGGCGGAACTCGCCGCCGATGCCGGCCTGCGCGAGCAATACCTGACGGTATAGCAGCCGTGCGAAAAGAGCGGCTCACAACCGGATATCAGCCTTGCCAGCGCGCCGCGCTGCGGCGATCCTCGCCATATCGGATGGGGCGGAGGCGGGCATGACGAGGCATATCGCGGTTCTTGGCGCGGGCATTGTCGGGGTTTCGAGCGCGCTCGCATTGCAGCGCAAGGGTTTCACGGTCACGCTGATCGACCGCAAGCCGCCGGGGCGCGAAACCTCCTACGGCAATGCCGGCATCATCAGCCGCGGCTCGATCATGCCGTTCAACAATCCCGACCTGTGGAAAGCCCTGCCATCCTATCTCGGCAACCGGCATCCGGCGCTGCGTTACCGGGCCGGCTACCTCGCCGCCAACCTGCCCTGGCTGGCGCGCTTCCTCGGCAACGCCACGGCCGCGAGCAGCGCCCGGCGCGGCGCGGCGCTGAACACGCTGATCGCATCGGCCATGGACCTGCATCGCGGCTGGATGCACGAGGCAGGCGTCTCGCACCGGCTGCGCGAAACCGGCTGGCTGAAACTGTGGCGCGACGAGCGCTCGCGCCCCGAGGCGGAGGCCGCCAGCCGGGCGCTGCAAAGCTTCGGCCTGCGCGCGCCGATCCTCGACAGGCAGGAGATTTCCGGGCTCGAGCCCGATCTGGCGCCGGTGTTCTCGGTCGGGCTGCTGCATCAGGATACCGCCTCCGTCGACAGCCCCGGCAACGTGACCGCCGCCTATGCCGCCCTGTTCGCGCGCCAGGGCGGCACGCTGCGCCAGGACGCCATACTGGGCCTTGAACAGCAGGGCGAGGGCTGGCTCGTGCGCCTCGACGGCGGCGTGCTCGCGGCCGATGCCGTGGTGATGGCGCTCGGGCCGTGGTCGGCCGAGGCGCTGAAGCCGCTCGGCTACCATGTGCTGCTCGCCTTCGAGCGCGGCTATCATCAGGAGTTTGCGCTGCCCAAGGGCATGAAACTGTCGCGCCCGCTTTACGACAGCGACCACGCCTATGTGCTGACGCCGATGGAAAATGGCGTGCGTGTCACCACCGGCGTGGAACTGACCGATCGCGATGCGCCCTCGAACCTCACCCAGCGCGACCTGGCGGTCGCCGCGGCGCGCGAGATCTTTCCGTTCGAGGCCGCCGTGGCCGAGCCGTGGCGCGGCGCGCGCCCGACCCTGCCCGACAGCTTGCCGGCGATCGGCAAGGCGCCGCGCCATGCCAACCTCTATGTCGCGTTCGGCCATCAGCATATCGGCTTCTCGACCGGGCCTTCGACAGGCACGGCGATCGCAGCCCTGGTCGCGGGCGAGGCGCCGCCATTCGATCTCGCCGCCTTCGCACCGTCGCGCTACCTCTGAGAGGGCGCGAACACGCCGGCCGACACTTGACAAACCGGCGACCGGCGGGCGCTGTGCAGCATTATTGTCAATTTGTTGCCTGCCATGTCCGGTCTGATTCTCCTCTCTACCCAGGCGTTCCTTTATTTCGGCGTCATGGCCGTGCTGTTCCGGCTGCGCCACCTGATGGGCCTCGGCGTATTTCTGTGCGCGCTCGGCGTCATGCATTTCCTCGAGACCTATCTCGCGGCGGTGTTCTTCATTCAACTGCCGTTCGGCCTGATCTCGCCCGGCTCGACCGTGCTGTTCTCGGGCAAGCTCGCGATCATCCTGCTGCTTTACATCCGCGAGGATGCCGAAACCGTGCGGCAACCGATCTACGGCCTGCTCGTCGGCAACCTGCTGATGGTCGCGCTGGTGCTGACGCTCAGGCTCTACGGCCCGTCGGCGCCGCTGCCGGGCTACAATCCCGACCTCACCCTGATCGACCAGCTCGGCGTGCTGATGATCTGGGGCACGACGCTGCTGTTCATCGATTCGGTGGCGCTGATCCTGCTTTACGAACGCCTGCGCCGGCGCCTGCCCGGGCCGCCCGCGCTGCGGTCCTTCGTCAGCCTCGCCGTGATCCTGACCTTCGACCAGGTCGCGTTCTTCACCGTTCTCAGCGCCATGACCGGCACGCCCGCGACGGCGCTGGTCGGCGGCTGGATCGCCAAGATGGGCGCAGCGGCGGTGTACAGCGCCATGATGGCCGCCTATCTGCGCTTCTTCGAGCGCGACCCGCTCACCCTCCCGGTGCGCAGCCTGCGCGATGTGTTCAGCGCCCTCACCTACCGCCACCCTCGCAACGAGCCCTCCGGCCGTGATGCCCCCACCGGCACGCTCGCCGGCAAATGCCTCGAGACGCTCGGGCAGGCGAGCCTGCTGCGCGGCCTCGCCAGCGGCAAGCCGGTCAGCATCGAGATCGTGGCCATCGACCGCTTCGCGGAGACCGTCGCCGCGCGGGGGCCTGCGGTCGCCGATGACGTGCTGCGCCATGTCGCCGACCAGATCCAGCGCGCCACCCGCGAGGGCGACCGGATTTTCCGCCATGGCGAAGGCGGCTTCGTGGTGCTGTGCGAGAGCATGCCGCACGATACCGCGCTCGCCCATGCCGAGCGGCTCGGGCGGGCGGTGCGCGAGCATGGCGGCGCGCCCGCGCCGACCGTCAGCATCGGCATCGCCACCTACCCCGACGATGCCGGCAACATCCTCGCCCTGCTGCGCCATGCGCAGGCGCATCTCGAGGCGGCGCAGCGCCTCGGCGAGGGCCGGATCGTCGGAAACCGCAGCGGGTTTGCCGCTCAGGCGCCCTCGTAGAGCAGGCGGGCGCGGATGGTGCCGTCAAGGGCGCGGATATCCTTCAGGATGTCCTTGGCGGCGGCACTGGTCTCGTCGGTCTCCATCACCACGTAGCCGATCTCGCCATCGGTCTGGTAATATTGCGCGGCGATGTTGACATGGCGCGCGGCGAAAACCTCGTTCAGGCGGCGCAGCATGCCCGGCACGTTGCGCTGGACCTGGATGAAGCGGCTGCCGCCGGCGCGCGCCAACAGTTGCACCTGCGGGAAATTGACCGCGCCGACCGTGGAGCCGACATCGGAATAATCGATCAGCTTGCGCGCGACCTCGGCGCCGATGCGCTCCTGCGCCTCCTCGGTCGAGCCGCCGACATGGGGCGTGAGGATGACGTTGGACAGGCCCTGCAACGGCGAGACGAAGGCTTCCGCATTGGAGGCCGGCTCGACCGGGAACACGTCGATGGCGGCGCCCGCGACATGGCCCGAACGCAGCGCCTCGGCGAGCGCATCGAGATCGACGACGCGGCCGCGCGAATTGTTGATGAGATAGGCGCCCTTCTTCATGCCGGCCAGTTCGGCGGCGCCGATCATGCCGGTGGTCGCCTTGGTCTCGGGCACGTGCAGCGACACCACGTCGCTGGCGGCGAGCAGCGCCGCCAGACTCTCGGCCGGCTCGGTGTTGCCATGGCGCAGCTTGTCGGTCTGGTCGAGATAGATCACCCGCATGCCCATCGCCTCGGCGAGGTTCGAGAGCTGGCTGCCGATATTGCCGTAGCCGACGATGCCGAGCGTCTTGCCGCGCACCTCGAAGCTGCCGGTGGCGGATTTGTCCCAGCCGCCCTTATGCGCGGCGCGCGAGCGATCCGGGATGCGCCGGAGCAGCATGACGATCTCCCCGATCACCAGTTCGGCAACGCTGCGCGTGTTCGAGAACGGCGCGTTGAACACCGGGATGCCGAGATCGCGGGCGCCCTGCAAGTCGACCTGGTTGGTGCCGACCGAGAAGCAGCCGACGGCGAACAGCCGGTCGGCCCCGGCCAGCACCTCGCGCGTCAGCCGCGTGCGCGAGCGGATGCCGAGCACATGCACGCCGCGCAGCGCCGTGCGCAGCGCGTCGGCATCGAGCGCCTTGGGCAGCCGCTTCAGGTTGCTGTAGCCGGCCTGCACCATGAGATCGGCGGCGGAATCGTTGACGCCCTCGAGCAGCAGGACCTTGATCCTGTCCCGGGGCAGCGAGAGGCGTTCGGCAATCTTGGTCATGTCCATGGCGGCTTTGGCTTGAGCGGCGTTGCGGGAGGCCGGCAGGTTTAATCCTGCTGCAGCGCAACGTCCAGTGCGGCCAAGGCTGTCACATCGCCGTCAGGCCGCCATCGACGACCAGCGCCTGGCCGGTCATGAAGCTGTTTTCGGGCGAGGCCGCGAACAGGATCGCCTGCACGACCTCGGCGGGCGTGGCCAGCCGCCCCATCGGGATGGCGTTGGTCAGCTTCGCCTTGGCCGCCGCCGGATCGTTGCTCGGGCCGAGCACGGTATCGGCGACCATATGCGTATCGGCGAAGGACGGGCAGATGGCGTTGATGCGCAGCCCCTTGCGGGCATATTCGATCGCCGCCGAGCGCGTCAGCCCGATCACGGCATGTTTGGACGCCGCATAGGCGGCAAGCGTCGGCGCGCCGCCAAGGCCAGCCACCGAGGCGATGTTGACGATGGCGCCGCCGCCGGCCTCCAGCATGGCCGGGATTTCGGCGCGCATGGCGAAAAACGTGCCCATCAGATTGATGCGCAGCATGCGCTCCATGGTCGGCGTATCGATGTCGGCTAGTCTCAGCTTGCCATGGGCGACGCCGGCATTGTTGATCGCGATATCGAGCCGGCCGAAGCTCTGGCGCGCCAGGTCCACCAGCGCCGGGGCGGTCGCCTCCTCGCCGATATCGGCGGCGCGACCGACCGCCTCGGCGCCGAGGTCGCGCAGGGCGGCGATGGTTTCGGCGAGCCCCTCGGCCAGAATGTCCGTGACGACGAGGCGGGCGCCTTCCTCAGCGAAACGCTCGGCGGCAAGCCGTCCAAAGCCGCGCGCGGCGCCGCTGACGAGCACGACCTTGCCGGCGAAGGCGCCGCTCATCGCGCCCTGCCCTCGACGAGTTCCATCGCCATGCCGGCCAGCACCGGCACGGCCTCGCCCATCTTCAACCCGCGCTCGGGGTTGGACGAATTGCCGTCGAGCGCGCGCTTCATCACGCCTTGCAGGATGGCGGCGAGGCGGAAGAAGCTGAAGGCAAGGCAGAAGGTCCAGTCCGGAATGCCGGCGAGCCCCATGCGCGCGCAATAGCGGGCGACGTATTGCTCCTCGGTCGGGATGCCGGCGGCGGCGCGGTCGAGATCGCCAAGGCCCCGGAACGTGCCTTCGTTCGGCAGGCGCCACTGCATGCATTGATAGGCGAGATCGGCGAAGGGATGGCCGAGCGTCGAGAGTTCCCAGTCGAGCAGCGCGAGCAGTCTTGGTTCGTCTGCTGCGAAGATCATGTTGTCGATGCGATAATCGCCATGCACCAGCGCGACGCGCCCGTCATCTTCCGGCAGCGCCTCGCCGAGCCAGGCGATCAGCCGGTCCATGGCGGGCACGGGTGCTGTTTCGGAGGCGCGGTACTGGTCGCTCCAGCGCGCGAGCTGGCGCGCGAAATAATTGCCGGGGCGGCCGAAATCGCTCAAGCCGGCGGCGGCGATATCGACGCTGTGCAGGCTGGCGAGCGCGGCATTCATGGCGTCGTAGATCGCGGCGCGGCCGCTCACCGTCTCGTCCGGCAGGGCCGGGTCCCACAACACGCGGCCGGTGACATGCTCCATCAGGAAGAAGCTGGTGCCGAGCACATGATCATCCTCGCAGATGAGCAGCATGCGCGGCACCGGCACGGGCGTGTCGGCGAGCGCCTTCATGACGCGGTATTCGCGCTCGATGGCATGGGCCGATTTCAGCAGATGTCCCGGCGGCTTGCGGCGCAGCACGTAATTCGCCGCCGGCGTCCTGACCAGATAGGTCGGGTTCGACTGGCCGCCGGCGAACTTTTCCGTGTTCAGCGGCCCGGTAAAACCATCGAGATGGCGGCTGAGATAGGCCGCCAGCGCTGCTTCGTCGATGGTGCGGACATCGTCCATGGCGCGCTCTAGCGGTTCGCGTAGCGCTTGAGCTCGGCGCGCGCCACCTGGCGGCGATGCACGGCATCCGGCCCGTCGGCGAGGCGCAGCGTGCGCACATGCGTCCACATGCCCGACAGCGGGAAATCCTGGCTGATGCCGGCCGCGCCATGCATCTGCACCGCCTCGTCGATGACCTTGAGCGCCATGCGCGGCGCCACGACCTTGATCTGCGAAATCCACGGCGCCGCCTCGCGCGGGCTGGCATTGTCCATCATCCACGCCGCCTTCAGGCACAGCAGGCGGGCCTGCTCGATCTCCATGCGGCATTCGGCGATGATGTCGTAATTGGCGCCGAGCTGGGAAAGCGGCTTGCCGAACGCCTCGCGCTGCACCGAGCGCCGGCACAAAGCCTCGAGCGCGCGCTCGGCATGGCCGATGGCGCGCATGCAATGGTGGATGCGCCCAGGCCCCAGCCGCCCCTGCGCCACCTCGAAGCCGCGCCCCTCGCCGGCGATCATGTTGGCGGCCGGCACGCGCACGTTCTCGAAGCGGATATGCATATGGCCGTGCGGCGCATCGTCCTGGCCGTAAATCTCCATCGGCCGCAGTACGGTGAGGCCGGGCGTCGCCGCCGGCACCAGGATCTGCGAATGGCGCTTGTGCTTGTCGGCGTCCGGATTGGTGCGGCACATCACGATATAGATGGCGCAACGCGGGTCGCCGGCGCCCGACGCCCACCATTTCTCGCCGTTCAGCACCCATTCGCCGCCCTCGAGCCTGGCATCGAGCGCGATGTTGGTGGCGTCCGACGAGGCGACATCGGGCTCGGTCATCAGATAGGCGGAGCGGATCTTGCCGTCCATCAGCGCATCGAGCCAGGCGCGCTTCTGCGCCTCGGTGCCGTAGCGCTCGATCACCTCCATGTTGCCGGTATCGGGCGCGGAGCAGTTGAACACCTCGGCGCCGAGCCGCGACCAGCCCATCTCCTCGGCGAGATAGGCATATTCGACGGTCGTGAGGCCATAGCCCTTGTCGGAGCGGGTCAGCCAGAAATTCCACAGGCCGCGCTCGCGCGCCTTGGCCTTCAGCCCATCGAGAATCTCCAGCTGCCGGGCGGTCAGCGTGAAGCGGCCGCCCTTGTCGATCTCGGCCTCGTAGTCGTGCTCCAGCGGCGCGACCTCGTCGCGCACCATGGCGCGGACCTTGTCCCGCAGCGGCGCGACGCGTTCAGAAAGCCCGAGATTCATGCTATTTTCCTCTCCTCAGTGTCAGGGTTCGCCATCAGCGACAGCGTCAGCCACTCGGCCGTCAGGGCCGGGCGGTCCTTGTCCTTGATCTCGACCGTCACGATATGGCGCAGCATCCATTGGCCGGGGGCGCGCTCGCTGACATCGAGCAGCTTGAACAGCGCGCGCACGGCATCGCCGGGGCGCACCGGCTCGACGAAGCGCACGCGCTCGAAGCCGTAATTGATCGCCATCAGCCGCCCGCGCAACTGCGGCAGCGTCTCGTTCGCCATGCGGCTGAGCAGCGACAGGGTGAGGAAGCCATGCGCGACCGTACCGCCGAACGGCGTCTCGGCGGCGCGCGCCGGATCGACATGGATGAACTGGCGGTCGAAGGTCGCTTCCGCGAAGGCATCGATCATCCCTTGCGAAATCTCGATCCAGCTCGAGGGCTGGCGGATGCCGCCGACCTGCTGGCGCAACGCATCGAGGCCGATACTCATCCCGCCTGGCATCTTACTCCCCGCTGAACAGTTCGTGGCCTGTCTGCACGCTGACGCCGCCATCGATCGGCAGCACGGCGCCGGTAATGTAGGCGCCGCCCCGGCCACACAGATACAGCAGCGCGCCGGCGATATCCTCCGGGCGGCCGATGCGGCCGAGCGGGATCGTCTCCGCCACCCTGGCGCGGCGCGCCTCGTCGGCGGTGGCGAAAGCCGTCATGCGGCTGCGGAACGGGCCGGGCGCGAAGGCATTCAGCGTGACGTGACGGCCGGCGAGCTCCTTGGCGAGGATTTTCGTCATGTGATGCACGGCCGCCTTCGAGGCGGCATAGGAATAGGCGCCGTCACCGAGCGGCGCCGTGCCCATCACCGAGCCGAGATTGATGACGCGGGCCGGGTCGTCGGCCGTGCCGGTCTTCTCCAGCAGCGGCAGCAGGTCGCGCGTCAGCGTGAACATGCCGGCGACGTTGAGGCTCATGACCTTTTCCCAGGCGGAAAACGGAAACGTCTCGAGCGGCTCGCCCCAGCTGCGGCCGGCATTGTTGACCAGGATATGCAGCTTGTCGGTACGCGCGCCGACGGCCTTGACCAGCGCCGCGATGCCCTCTTCCGTGGCGACATCGCCGACGAAGCCCTCGGCGCTGCCCGGCGCACCGAGCCCGTTCAGTTCCGCGGCGACGGCGCCGCACACCTCGCCCTTGCGCGAGGCGATCAGCACGCGCGCGCCGGCCTGCACCAGCGCCTCGGCGCACATGCGGCCGATGCCGCTGGCGCCACCGGTGACGAGCGCCGTCTTGCCGCCGGCCGAGAACAAGGTTTCCAGAAAGCCCAACGCCGCCTCCACATGTCGCGGGGCTCGCGCCCGCAATCCGGCGCTACTGTTCGGCGATGGCCGCCGGCCTGTCCAGCGCCAATTGCCGTTGCCGTGCGCCACATCACATGTTTGGGACCCCATCACATCATTACGCTCATGGGGGGCACAGTTTTTTTGGCGGGACAGCGACGCGGCTTGGCGATAGCCTGCCGCACCACCCGATCCATATGCCGCGCCATATGCCGACCATCATCACGCAAGCTGGACTATCATGACCCGGAATTTCGAGGCTCCCGTCCGTTCGTTCTCCGCCACCACCAACGGCATGGCGGCGACCTCGCACATGCTGTCGACGCTGGCAGCCGTCAACATCCTGCAGGATGGCGGCAACGCCATGGATGCCGCGATCGGCGCCTGCGCCGTGCAATGCGTGGTCGAGCCGGGCTCGACCGGCATCGGCGGCGACTGTTTCGCGCTGATCGCGCCGCAGGGCAGCGACAAGGTCGTCGCCTTCAACGGCTCGGGGCGGGCGCCCGCCGGCGCCTCGGCCGCCAAGCTGCGCGCCGAAGGGCTGACGGCGATACCGCGCCAGTCGCCGCATGCCGTCACCATTTCCGGCGCGGTCGATGCCTGGGCGCAGCTCAATCGCGACCATGGCCGCAAGAGCCTCGGCGACATCCTGCAGCCGGCGATCCGCCTGGCGCGCGACGGCTATGCCATCACGCCGCGCGTCGCCTTCGACTGGGCGAGCCAGGAAAGCCTGATGCGCGGCGACGCCGATACCGCCGCCGTCTTCCTGCCCGACGGCCGCCCGCTCAGGGCCGGCGAGAAGCACCGGCAGCCGGCACTCGCCGCCACGCTGGCGCGCATCGGCGAAGAGGGGCCGGATGCGTTCTACAAGGGCGCGGTGGCCCAGGAGATCGTCGAGAAGCTGCAACGGCTCGGCGGCTGCCACACGCTGGCCGACTATGCGAGCGCCAAGGGCGAATACGTCACGCCGGTGAAGACGAATTTCCGCGGCTACGACGTGCACGAATGCCCGCCCAACGGCCAGGGCATCATCGCGCTGATGATCCTCAACATCCTGTCCGGCTATCACGGCGAGGGCGATCCGATGTCGGCCGACCGGCTGCATATCGAGATCGAGGCGGCGCGCCTTGCCTATGCGGTGCGCGACGCGGTGCTCGGCGATCCGGCGACGACGAAGATGCCGGTCGAGTGGCTGCTGTCGCGCGAATTGGCCGACGAATTGCGCGCCCAGATCGACCTCAAGGCGCGCATCGCCACGCTGCCGCCGGTGGTGGTGCCGCAGCATCGCGACACGGTGTATATTTCGGTGGTCGACAAGGACCGCAACGCCGTCAGCTTCATCAACTCGCTGTTCAACATCTGGGGCAGCGGCATCACCGCGCCCAAAAGCGGCGTGGTGCTGCAAAATCGCGGCCAGGGCTTCAACCTGATCGAGGGCCACGCCAACGAACTCGCCGGCGGGCGCCGGCCGATGCACACCATCATCCCCGGCATGCTGACCAAGGGCGGCCGGGCGATCATGCCGTTCGGCGTGATGGGCGGCGCCTACCAGGCGACCGGCCACGCACATCTTCTGAGCAAGGTGTTCGATTACGGCATGGACCTGCAAGGCGCCATCGACCTGCCGCGCGTGTTCCCCAGCCTGGTGGACGACACGGTCGAGGTCGAGAATACGCTGTCGCCGGAGCTGTGCGCCGAACTCGACCGGCGCGGCTTCCGGACGGTGCCGGCGGGCCGGCCGCTCGGCGGCGCGCAGGCGATCTGGATCGACTGGGAGAACGGCACGCTGACCGGCGGCTCGGACCCGCGCAAGGACGGCTGCGCGATGGGATACTGACGCCTTGTATCAACCTTTGTGGCGCGGTCCATTGTTCCTTGTGATAATGGACCGGCTGTTGATCGCATGAGCCAGTTACGCAACTAATGCGGCAAGCGCATGGGGGGAATGCACCCCGCGCATTGGCAGCGAAGGTTGGAACTTGGCTCATCCGGAGCAGGACATCATCCTGGAAACCCGCAAACTCGTGAAGGAGTTTTCGGGCTTCGTCGCAGTGCAGGACGTGTCGATCAAGGTCAGGCGCGGCGAAATCCACGCCCTGATCGGCCCGAACGGCGCCGGCAAGACGACATTCTTCAACCTGTTGACCAAGTTCCTCGCGCCGACGCGCGGCGGCATCTTCTATAACGGGCTCGACATCACCTATGACAGCCCGGCGCAGACCGCGCGGCGCGGGCTGGTGCGCTCGTTCCAGATCTCGGCCGTGTTCCCGCATATGAGCGTGCTGGAAAACGTGCGCGTCGCGCTGCAACGGCCGCTCGGCACCGCCTTCCATTTCTGGGCGCCGGAGGCGAGCCTGGCGCCGCTGCACGCGCGCGCCGAAGCGCTGCTCGAGGCGGTCGGCCTCGCCGAATACCGCGACGCCCACACCGCCGACCTGTCCTATGGCCGCAAGCGCGCGCTCGAACTCGCCACCACCCTGGCGCTCGATCCGGAACTGATGCTGCTCGACGAGCCGACGCAGGGCATGGGCCACGAGGATGTCTCGCGCGTCACCGACCTGATCAAGAAGGTTTCCGCCAACCGCACCGTGCTGATGGTCGAGCACAATATGAGCGTGGTGTCCTCGATCGCCGACACGATCTCGGTGCTGCAGCACGGCACGGTGATCGCCGAAGGGCCCTATGCCGAGGTCTCGCAAAACCCGCAGGTGATCGAGGCCTATATGGGCTCCTCCTCCGCCACGCTGCAGGGAGCCCATTGATGGCCCGGGAGTTGCTGAGGATTGCCGGGCTCAATGCCTGGTACGGCGAATCCCACATCCTGCACGGCGTCGATCTCGCGGTCAGCGAGGGCGAGGTGGTGACGCTGCTTGGCCGCAACGGCGCCGGGCGCACCACGACGCTGCGCGCCATTGTCGGCCTGACCGGCTCGCGCCGCGGCTCGATCCGCATCGGGGAGACCGAGACCATCGCCATGGCCTCGCACCGCATCGCCCGCCTCGGCATCGGCTACTGCCCGGAGGAGCGCGGCATCTTCGCCTCGCTCACCACGCAGGAGAACCTGCTGCTGCCGCCGCGCATCGCTGAGGGCGGCATGCCGCTCGACGAGATCTACGCGATGTTCCCGAATCTCGCCGCGCGCGCCAAGAGCCCCGGCACGCGGTTATCAGGCGGCGAGCAGCAGATGCTGGCGCTCGCGCGCATCCTGCGCACCGGCGCCAAGCTGCTGCTGCTCGATGAAATCTCAGAAGGGCTCGCCCCGGTCATCGTCGAGAAACTGGCCGAGGTCATCCTGGCGCTGAAGCGCAAGGGCTACACGATCGTGCTGGTCGAGCAGAATTTCCGCTTCTCCGCGCCGCTCGCCGACCGCTTCTACATCATGGAGCACGGCCGCATCGTCGAGGGGTTCGCGCAAGGCGAACTCACGGCGAAGATGGGCATGTTGCGTGAGTTTCTCGGTGTCTGACAACCAAATCAGTGGAGGAAACAACGATGACATTCAAGAAGACAGCATTGGCGCTCGGGCTTGCCGTATCGGCATCCCTGTTCGCGCTTTCGGCCCATGCGGCCAGCGACAAGGTGGTGATCGGCGATATCGATGACATGTCCGGCCCCTATGCCGACGTGATCGGCGCCGGCGGCGTCGAGGCGATCAAGATGGCGATCGCCGATTTCGGCGGCTCGGTGCTCGGCAACCCGATCGAGCTTCTCACCACCGATCACCAGAACAAGCCGGATATCGGCGCCTCGAAATTCCGCGAATGGGCCGACCAGAGCGGCCTGACCATGGTGCTGGGCGGCTCCAATACCGGCGTCAGCATCGCCATGAGCCGGGTGGCCTTGCAGAAGAAGATCCCGTTCATCGCCATTGGCGCGGCCGGCGCCTCGCTGACCACCGGCCCGGACTGCACGCCCTATTCGGTGCATTACGCCTATAACACCACCTCGCTCGCCAACGGCACCGCCAGCGCCATCGTCAAGAGCGGCGCCAAGAACTGGTACTTCCTGACCGCCGACTACGCGTTCGGCACGCAGCTCCAGGAAGCCGCGACCAAGGTCGTGACCGCCAATGGCGGCAAGGTGCTGGGCTCCGTGCGCGTGCCGCTCGCCACCACCGACTTCTCGTCCTTCCTGCTCCAGGCGCAAGGCTCCGGCGCCCAGGTGCTCGGCCTTGCCAATGCCGGCACCGACTTCACCAATTCGCTGAAGGCGGCCAACGAGTTCGGCATCACCAAGACCATGAAGCCGGCGGCGCTGCTCGCCTTCCTCAGCGACATCCACTCGCTCGGCCTCAAGACGGCGCAGGGCCTGATCTTCACCACGAGCTGGTACTGGGACCAGAACGACAAGACGCGCGAGTTCTCGAAGCGCTTCTTCGAGAAGACCAAGAAGGAGCCGGGCGAGAACCAGGCCGCGGTCTATTCGGCGACGCTGACCTACCTGAACGCGGTCAAGGCCGCCGGCACCACCGACGGCGACAAGGTGATGGCCGAGCTCAAGAAGGCCAAGATCAACGACATGTACACCCAGGACGGCTACATCCGCCCCGACGGGCTGATGATGCACTCCATGTTCGTCATGCAGGTCAAGACGCCGGCCGAATCGAAGGGCGAGTGGGACCTGTACAAGCCGTTCAAGACCCTGACCGCCGAAGAGGCGTTCGGCCCGCTCTCGGAATCGGCCTGCCCGTTCCTCAAGAAGTAAGCCATGCCGGCGCCGGCGGCACCTGTTGCCGCCGGCGCCGGACGCGCCTCGCAAACCAAAGCAAGCCATGACGACAATCTTCGGTCTTCCCGTCAGCGTGATCCTCGGCCAGCTCATGCTCGGCCTGGTCAACGGCTCGTTCTACGCGCTGCTCAGCCTCGGGCTGGCGGTGATCTTCGGCCTGCTCGGCGTGGTGAACTTCGCCCATGGCGCGATGTATATGCTCGGCGCCTACGCGGCCTATATCGCGCTCAGCGTGTTCGGCATCAATTACTGGGCCGGGCTGATCGTGGCGCCGCTGGTGCTGGCGATCCTCGGCATCATCATCGAGCGGCTGATGCTGACGCGCATCTACAAGCTCGACCAGCTCTATAGTTTCCTGCTCACCTTCGGCCTCGCCCTAATCGCCGAAGGGCTGATGCGCCAGCAGTTCGGCTCGTCCGGCCAGAGCTATCCGGTGCCCGCCGCCCTGCAGGGCGTGTACAATCTCGGCTTCATGTTCCTGCCGGTGTACCGGGCCTGGGTCATCGTCGCCTCGCTGACGATCTGCTTCGTGACCTGGTTCACCATCGAGCGTACCTCGCTCGGCGCCACCTTGCGCGCCGCGACCGAGAATGCCAGCCTCGTGCAGGCGTTCGGCGTCAACGTGCCGGTGATCGTGATGCTGACCTATGGCGCCGGCACGGCGCTTGCCGCGCTCGCCGGCGTGCTGGCGGCGCCCGTGGTGCAGGTCAATGCGCTGATGGGCTCCTCGATCGTCATCGTGGTGTTCGCGGTGGTGGTGATCGGCGGCATGGGCTCGATCCTCGGCTCGATCGTCAGCGGCGTCGGGCTCGGCCTGATCGAGGGTTTCACCAAGGTGCTCTATCCGGAAGCCTCGAACATCGTCGTCTTCGTCATCATGGCCCTGGTGCTGATCTGGCGGCCGCAAGGCCTGTTCGGGAAGAGCTGACAGATGCGCCCCTCAACCATCATCTACGCCCTCACCCTCGCCTTCCTGCTCGCCGCGCCGGCGATCGGCCTGTACCCTGTGTTCATGATGAAGCTGTTGTGCTTCGCGATGTTCGCCTGCGGCTTCAACCTGCTGCTCGGCTATGCCGGCATGCTGTCCTTCGGCCATGCCGCCTATTTCGGCTTCGCCGCCTATATTACCGGCTGGTTCGCCACGGCGCTCGGCTGGCCGACCATGCTCTCGGTCGTCGTCGGCGTTCTGGCCTCGGCCCTGCTCGGCCTGGTGATCGGCGCGCTGGCGATCCGGCGCAGCGGCATCTATTTCGCCATGATCACGCTGGCACTTGGGCAACTGGTGTATTTCATCTGCCTGCAGGCGCCGTTCACCGGCGGCGAGAACGGCATCCAGGGCGTGCCGCGCGGCTCGCTGTTCGGCGTGATCGGCCTGCAATCCGACATCACGATGTATTATTTCGTGCTGGTGATGTTCGTCGCGGTGTTCCTGTTCATCCAGCGCATCGTGCATTCGCCGTTCGGGCAGGTGCTGAAGGCGATCCGCGAGAACGAGCCGCGCGCCATCTCGCTCGGCTACGACGTCAACCGCTTCAAGCTGCTCGCCTTCGTGCTGTCGAGCGCCATAGCGGGGCTTGCCGGCTCGCTGAAATGCCTGACGCTCGGCCTCGCCACGCTGTCGGACGTGCTGCAATGGACCTCCGGCGAGGTCGTGCTGATGACGCTGCTCGGCGGCACCGGTACCTTCCTCGGGCCGGTGGTCGGGGCCGGCGTCGTGGTGACGCTGCAGGAATACCTGTCCGATATCGTCGGCGCCTGGGTGACGGTGATCATCGGCGCGATTTTCGTCGCCTGCGTGCTCGCCTTCCGCAAGGGGCTGGTCGGCGAGATCGAGGCCTGGCAGCAGCGCCGCGTGGCGCGCCGGGCCGGCGCCGCCGTCAAGCCCGAGGCCGCGCCCGAGGCGAGCGCCGCCACACGCTAGCCAGAGTTAGGCGGACTTCTTCGCCACTGGCGGGATGTCGTAGGCGGTGGTCGCCTTGATACGCTCCATGGCGAAGCGCGAGGTGACGTTCTTGAGCGGAAACGCCGCGATCAGCCGCTTGTAGAACTGATCGTAGGCCGCCATGTCGGCGACCACGACGCGCAGCATGTAGTCGACATCGCCGGCCATGCGATAGAATTCCATCACCTCGGGCAGTTCCGAGACCTTGCCGGCGAAATTCTCGAGCCACTGGCCGGAATGCTGGTCGGTCTCGATCTGCACGAACACGGTCAGGCCGAGCCCGACCATTTCCGGCGAGACGAGCGCGACCCGGCGCAGGATGACGCCGGCCGCCTCGAGCTTCTGCACCCGTTTCCAGCACGGCGTCTGCGACAGGCCGACCTGATCGGCGAGTTCCGCGATCGAGATGTTGGCGTCCTTTTGCAGGGCGACCAGAATCTTGCGGTCGATGGCATCCATGGACGGTCCTCGCGCCAGATCGTTTCATCAGGGCAGGTTCGCCCGGTGCGACCTTGCTCCAGCCATAATTTGCTCGAGGCCGTGCCGGCGGCCGCATATTTCACTTACATAATATGGCACGGATAATAAATACCAATTATTGAATGTATATCTTCCCGCCCGAACGGGAACCACCAAAGGCTTGGCGCGCAAGCCGCACCGGACATGCCGGGCAAACCGGCGCGATCATGGCGCGTGAACTGACCTGGCATGATCCGATTTTGCATCGGTGCGGTGACCGCTGACTAATATTGATCGAGTGCATGCATTTAATTCGCGCGATCATGCGTTGACGCGCCTCGCCGGCACGCTATTCGTCGGGAGATCATGCGCGATGCTATTCCCATATCCGGCCCCGACTCGCCCTATTCCTGGATCAGGCTGCTCGGCGCCCTGCTCGTCGGCACCGTCACCAGCGTCGGCATGTGGTCGGTGGTGGTGGTGCTGCCGGCGGTGCAGGACGAATTCGGCATTGCCCGCGCCGATGCGTCGCTGCCCTACACGCTGGCCATGGTCGGGTTCGGCTTCGGCACCATCCTGATGGGCCGGGTCGCCGACCGCGTCGGCATCATCATCCCGATCATCGCCTCGGCGATCTGCCTGTCGCTCGGCTTCATCGTGGCGGGCTTCGCGCCCAGCCTGTTGTGGTTCGCAATAGCGCATGGCGTGCTGATCGGCGTCGGCACCGGCGCGAGCTTCGCGCCCCTGATGGCGGATATCTCGTTCTGGTTCATCAAGCGGCGCGGCCTCGCCGTGGTGGTCGCGGCCTGCGGCAGCTATCTCGCCGGCGTGATCTGGCCAATGGTGCTGCGCTACTCGATCCCGGCGGTCGGCTGGCGCTATTCCTACATCGCCATCGGCATTTTCGTCATCGTGTCGGTGCTGCCGCTGACGCTGATGTTCCGGCGCAAGCTGCCGCAAGCCCATTTCGCGGCCGCCGACAGCGCGATGATGGCGGCGCGCAGCAATCTCGGCGTGTCGCCGCGCACCCTGCAGATCCTGCTGACGGTGGCGGGTTTCGCCTGCTGCGTCGCCATGTCGATGCCGCAGGTGCATATCGTCGCCTATTGCGGCGATCTCGGCTACGGCGTGGCGCGCGGCGCGGAAATGCTGTCGCTGATGATGCTGCTCGGCATCGTCAGCCGCATCGGCTCCGGCTTCCTCTCCGACCGGATCGGCGGCGGCAAGACGCTGCTGCTCGGCTCGCTGATGCAGGGCGCCTCGCTGGCGCTGTACCTGTTCTTCGACGGGCTGTCGTCGCTCTATATCATCTCCGGCATATTCGGCCTGTTCCAGGGCGGCATCGTGCCGATGTACGCGGTGATCGTGCGCGAGTTCCTGCCGGCGCGCGAGGCCGGCACGCGCATCGGCATCATCATGACCTCGACGCTGTTCGGCATGGCCTTCGGCGGCTATTTCTCTGGGGTGATCTACGACGCGTTCTCATCCTACCGCATCGCCTTCCTGAACGGCATGCTGTGGAACCTGCTCAACCTGTCGATCGTCGGCTGGCTGCTGCTGCAACGGCGCGCGGCGCCACCGAAGGTTGCGGCGCAACTTCCGGGGTGACGCGGCCCGTCATGGTGCTAATCTGGCGCGCATGACGACATCCGGCATCAAGGCTTCCAGCGCCAGGGATTCCACGGTCAAGGCCTGCGGCCTGACCGTGTTCGAGACGGCGATCGGCCCATGCGGTCTCGCCTGGTCGGGCGAGGCGATCGTCGCGACCGCGCTGCCCGAGGGCGATGCGGCTGGGACGCGCCAGCGCCTGATGCGCCGTGTCCCCGAGGCGGTCGAGACCAGCCCTCCTCCCGCCATCGCTGCCGCCCGCGACCGCATCATCGCCCTGCTCGAGGGCGGGCGCGACGATCTTGGCGACGTGCCCCTCGACATGGCCGCGGTGCCGGAGTTCAACCGCAAGGTCTATGCGATCGCCCGCGCCATCCCGCCCGGCGAAACGCGCACCTATGGCGAGATCGCGCGCCGGGTCGGCGGGCTCGAGCAATCGCGCGCCGTCGGCATGGCGCTCGGCCAGAACCCGTTCCCGATCGTCGTGCCGTGCCACCGCGTGCTCGGCGCCAACGGCAAAGCCGGCGGCTTCTCCGCCGATGGCGGCGTCGAGACCAAGCTGCGCATGCTGTCGATCGAGCGCGCGCAAACCGGCAGCGAACCGTCGCTGTTCGCGGCGTTGCCGCTGGCGGTAGCGCCCAAGCGGCGGCGCTAGGCTCCCCTCACCCGGCGCTTCGCGCCACCCTCTCCCGCTCGCGGGAGAGGAAAGCTGCAGCCTTCTCCCGCGCGCGGGAGAAGGTGCCGGCAGGCGGATGAGGGCCAGCTAGCAAGGCAGCCCGCAAGCGGCCATGATCGTTGCCCTGACCGAGTCCAGGTTCTTGGAAACATCGACGTTCCAGATTCGCAGCACACGGTAACCATGCTGGCGTAGCCACGCGTCGCGGCGCAGGTCGCGCCCATTCTCGAAATGCTGCGAGCCGTCGACCTCGACGATCAGCATGTGCTCGACACACAGGAAATCGGCGATGAACGGGCCGACCGGCACCTGGCGCCGGAATTTCAGGCCGCCAAGTTGCCGGTCGCGCAGGCAGGCCCAGAGTGTCCGCTCAGCGTCAGCCGATTGGCGGCGCATCGTGCGGGCATGGGGCAGCGATTTTGCGGGGATTTCGTCACGCATACTTCCCTCACCCGGCGCTTCGCGCCACCCTCTCCCGCGCGCGGGAGAGGGGAATGGTAGCCTTCTCCCGCGCGCGGGAGAAGCTGCCGGCAGGCGGATGAGGGGCGCTTACGTCCCGGCCAGCGTCAGCGACATGCCGAGGCGGGCGCGGCGCTTGAGCCATGGGCTCGGGCGGTAGCGCGGATCGCCGTAGAAGGCGTGCATCGCCTCGAGGATCGCCAGGATATGGCCCGCCCCGAGCACGTCGCCGAAGCCGAGCGGCCCGTGCGGATAGCCGAGGCCGAGTTCCACGGCGCGATCGATATCGGCCGGCCGGGCGATGCACTGCTGGGCGATGTCGCAGCCGATATTGACGATGCAGGCGAGGATGCGCTGCGCGATGAAGCCGGGGCTGTCGGCGATGACGCTGACCGGCGTGCCGTCCTTGGCAAGCCAGCCATGGGCTTGCGCCAGCAGGTCGGGCCGGGTGATCGGCGCATGCATCAGCGTGCGGCGGCCAGCGAAACGGAACAGCGGATCGACCGCGACGCAGCGCGCAGGATCAAGATGCTCGTGCAGCGCGGCGGTGGTGGTGTCCTCGCCGAACGGCGTCAGCACGATCAGCGCGTCCTCGAACGGCGAGGCGCCGGTTTCGACATGCGCGCCGGCATCGGTGAGGATGCGGCGCAATTCGGCAGCTTCGGGAAAGCGCGGGCTGACCCAGACCGGCGCCGGCTCGCGCGGCAGGGCGGGAGCCCTGCCCTCGGGTGGGCGCTGGATGCGGCCATCCTGATAGGCATAGAAGCCGCGCCCGGTCTTGCGGCCGAACAGCCCGGCGGTGACGCGCTGCCCGGTGAGCGGCACCGGCCGGTAGCGCGGCTCGTCGTAATATTGCCGGTAGATCGATTCGATGACGGCATGCGACACGTCGAGCCCGGTCAGGTCCATCAGTTCGAACGGCCCCATGCGAAAGCCGGCCGCCTCGGTCATCACGCGGTCGATGCTGGCAAAATCCGCCACGCTTTCCATGACGATGCGCAGCGCCTCGGTGCCGTAGCCGCGCCCGGCATGGTTGACCAGGAATCCCGGCGTATCGGTTGCCCTGACCGGCTGATGGCCAACGCGGCGGGCGACCGCCTCGAGCGCATCGATGACGGCCGCATCGGTCAGCACGCCGCCGATCACCTCGACGAGCTTCATCAGCGGCACGGGATTGAAGAAATGGAAGCCGGCGACGCGCTCCGGGCGCCGCGCGGCGGCGGCGAAGCCGGTCACGGACAGCGACGAGGTGTTGGTGGCGATGATGCAATCGTCGCGCACGCTTTTTTCCAGTTCGGCGAGCACGGCATGCTTGACCTCCATGCGCTCGGCGACGGCCTCGATCACCAGGTCGCAGGCCGCCAGCCCGCCATAACCGTCGGCCGCGCCGATGCGGGCGCTGGCCGCCGCCGCGTCGCCGCTCGATATCTGCCCCTTCTCGGCGCGGCGGCCGAGCATCCGGCCGCAGAAGGCGATCGCCTCGGCCACCGCCTCGGGCCGGGCATCGGCGAGCAGCACGCCATAGCCGGCCTCGGCCGCGATCTGGGCGATGCCGCGGCCCATCACGCCGGCGCCGACGATGCCGATCACGGCAATCTCGCGCCCAGCCTCGCTACTGCCCGTCCCGTCCATGCCCGTCTCCCTGTCAGCGCCCGACGAAGCGCGGGGCGCGTTTCTCGATGAAGGCGCGCATGCCCTCCTTCTGGTCCTGGGTATCGAACAGCAATTCGAACGCGGTGCGCTCCATGGCGAGCGCCGCGCCAAGCGGCATGTCGGCGCCGGTCAGCACCAGTTGCTTGATCCTGCGCGCCGCGATCGGCGGCATTGCGGCGATGGCGCGCGCCAGCGCCAGGGCGCGATCGAGCACCTCGTCATCGGGCACGACCTCGGAGACCAGCCCCATGCGCTCGGCCTCGATGGCGCTGATCGGCTCGCCGCTCAGCAGCATCTTCATGGTCTTGAACTTGCCGACCGAACGGGTCAGGCGCTGCGTGCCGCCGGCGCCCGGCATGATGCCGACCTTGATCTCGGGCTGGCCGAAGCGGGCGCCGTCGCCGGCGATGATGATATCGGCATGCATGGCCAGTTCGCAGCCGCCACCGAGCGCCCAGCCGTTCACCGCAGCGATCAGCGGCTTCGGGCAATCGCGCAGCACCTGCCAGATGGCATCGGAGCCGCGCAGCATCATCTCGGAGGCGCCCGCATCGGCCATCGCCTTGATGTCGGCGCCGGCGGCGAACACTTTTGGCGTGCCGGCGATGACCAGGCAATGCAGTTCCGCATCATGCGTCATGGCGGCGACATGGGCCGCGATCTGCTCGCGCACCGCCATGTTCAGGGCGTTGCGAGCTTCCGGCCGGTTGATGCGCAGCAGCGCGATGCCACCGTCGAGGCGCTCGTAGAGCGTTTCCATGCTGACTCCCAAGAGTTGTGTCCGTTCGGATAGTAGCCTCTCGCCCGGCGCGGCGGAACCTCAGCCTTGCGCGGCCCGCTCGAGCAAGGCGACGAAGCGCGCCACGCCATCGGCGGCACTGCCGTCGTTGGCGATGTCCAGCACGGTGACGCCGGGCGGCAGCGCCGCCGTGACCTCGCGCGCCAGGCGCGCCGCCACGGCCGCGCCGCTTTCGCGGCCACGCGCCGCGATGCGGCCGGCACGCGCCTCGCGCGCGGCGCTGACCGAGACCATGGCGAAGCGCGGCACATGGCGGGCAAGCTCCGCCACCACGGTGCGCGAGCCGTTGGCGACGACGTGGCGCCCGGCCGCGAGGTCGTCGGCGAGCGCGCGCGGCAGCCCGTAATGCAGGCCATGCGCACGCCAGGTGACGAGGAAGCCGCCCTCCCGCTCGCGCACGGCGAATTCGGCCTCGCTCGCCGCCTCATGCGCCTCGCCGCCGGCATCGGCCGGCCGCGTGATGACGCGCCGGGCGAAGACGTAACCGCCCGAGGGGCCAAGTGCGGCGCGCGCGCCGTCGATCAACGTGTCCTTGCCGACGCCGCTCGGGCCGACGACGAAGAAGAAAATTCCGGGCCGGGATGTCATTTCAGGCGGGTTCCTCGCTGGCGCAGTGCCAGAAGCAGCCGATACCGGCTCTTCGACACGAAAATGCGTCAAACCAAAAGACGGCCCGAGCGATAGCGGCGGCGGCCGGCCTGTCAAGCCACTCTACGGCGCGTGCCGGAAGGCCGAGGGCGCGCGCCCGGTGCGGCGGCTGAAGAAGCGCGAGAAATAGGCCGGATCGCGAAAGCCGAGGTCGAAGGCGATCTCGGCGACGCTCAGCGTGGAGTAGATCAGCGCGCGCTTCGCCTCGATCACCAGCCGGTCCTGGATGACGTCGATCGCCGGGCGGCCGGCGGCGCGCCGGCAGGTATCGTGCAGCCGGTCGCGGGTGATCGCCAGCGCCTCGGCATAATCGGCGACGCTCCACTGCTGCCGGTAATGCTGCTCGACGAGCTTGCGGAAGGCGCGGAACAGCGCCGCCTGGCGATCGTCGAGGGGGGTATCGGCCACCGCCGCGCCGATGCGGGCGAGCGCCACGAACACGAGATCGAGATGCGCCGCGACCGCCGCGCGCGCGCCGCGCTCGGCGAGGCCGATCTCATGCAGGATGGCCGCGAAGCAGCGCTCCAGCGCCGGCGCCGTCTGCTCGGCCGCCGGCAGGCCGGCCGCGAGCGCGCGTTCGGCGATCGGCTGCAGGTCGCGGCTCGTCTCGCGCGCCAATGCACCGGCGAGAAAATCGCTCGCCACGGTGACGACATAGCCATCCGTGCCCGGCCGGAAGGTGAATCCATGCACATGGCCGGCCGGAATCCATAACAGCCACGGCGCCTCGAACGGGATCTCGCGGCCTTCGAGCGAGATCACGCCGCCGCGCTCGGTGAACAGGAAGGCCTGCGACAATTCCGGATGGCGGTGGCTGGCGATGGTCCAGCCATGCAGGGGCGCGCGCGCGCCGATGCGCTCGGCATGCAGGAAGCCCGGCACCGGATCGAGGAGCGGGTCGCCATAAAGGTCATAGACCCTGATGCCGGACGGGGCCGGATTCGACATGGATTTCAGCCCCTCCCCCGCCTGGCGCCGCTGTTGCTTTCCCACAAATCTGCTTGAATCCGGCAACTCTGTCCATGGTCGTGCGCCGCGCGCCGATCCTACAAAGGGACTATGGGAGACAAGGCATTGCGCACGCAGGTGGCGATCATCGGGGCCGGGCCGGCCGGGCTGCTGCTCGGACAGTTGCTGCATGTCGCCGGCATCGACACGATCATCCTCGAACGGCGCAGCGGCGATTACGTGCTGTCGCGCATCCGGGCCGGCGTGCTGGAACAGGGCACGGTGGCGCTGCTCGAACAGGCCGGCGTCGCCGCGCGCCTCCATGCCGAGGGCCTGCGCCATGACGGGTTCAACCTTGCATACGATGGCGCGCGCCACCGCATCGATCTCGCCGGCCTGACCGGCGGGCGCCACGTCACCATTTACGGCCAGACCGAGATGACGCGCGACCTGATGCAGGCGCGCGCGGCCTGCGGCGCACCGAGCCTGTACGAAGCGGCGGAGGTGCATCTCGCCGATTTCGACAGCGCGCATCCGCGCGTCACCTGCCTGTTCGAGGGCCAGCGCATCGAGATCGCCTGCGACTTCATCGCCGGCTGCGACGGCTCGCATGGCGTGTCGCATGCCAGCCTGCCGGCCGCGGCGCTGAGCCTCCATGAACGGCATTATCCGTTCGGCTGGCTCGGCGTGATGGCCGACGTGGCGCCGGTCTCGGACGAGTTGGTCTATGCCAGCCATGAGCGCGGTTTCGCGCTGTGCTCGATGCGCTCGGCCCATCGCAGCCGCTACTATCTGCAATGCCCGCTCGGCACCGAGATCGCCGACTGGCCGGATGCGCGTTTCTGGGACGAGTTGCGCCAGCGTCTCGACCCGCAAACGGCGGCGGCGCTGGTCGATGCGCCCTCGATCGAGAAATCGATCGCGCCGCTGCGCAGCTTCGTCGCCGAACCGATGCGCTTCGGCAGCCTGTTCCTGGCGGGCGATGCCGCCCATATCGTGCCGCCGACCGGCGCCAAGGGGCTGAACCTCGCCGCCAGCGACGTGCATTATCTCGCCGAGGGGCTGATCGGGCATTATCGCGAGGGCAGAGCGAGCGGGCTCGAGGCCTATTCGCAGCGCGCCCTCGCCCGCGTCTGGAAGGCCGAGCGCTTCTCGTGGTGGATGACCTCGCTGCTGCATCAGTTTCCCGACAGCAGCCCGTTCGACCGCAAGATCCAGGCCGCCGAGCGCGCCTATCTCGCCGGCTCGCGCGCGGCGATGGCAGCGCTGGCCGAAAACTATGTCGGCCTGCCGTTCTGATATTTCGAGACGCCAGAGAGCCTGACCGAAGCTCCGTCTTCCGACAAACCGCACCTCACCCTGAGCCCGTCGAAGGGTGTTCCAGTGCGCGCGGGAATTTTCCTTCGACAGGCTCAGGATGAGGAAGGAGCTTCAAAGAGCTCCTGAGGCCAGCGCAAAAATAATCTCCGCTTCCCCTGAACCTTTTTCCCGGCCGGCGCGACCCATGGACGAAAGGCGGATCGGCCGCCTTTCCAGGGAGTTCAGGAGACGTGCCATGTTCAAGATTGTTTCGAAGAAGATGCTCGGCACCGCGATCGTCGCCGGTGTCATGGCGATCGGCCTTGCCGCCGCGAGCGGCGCCGCGCAAGCCAAGCCCGGCCATGGCGGCCATGGCGGCCACGGCGGCGGCTGGAGCCACGGCGGCGGTCACGGCCATGCCGGCTGGGGGCATCGTCGCGGCCATCGCGGCTGGGGCTGGGGTCCGCGCCACTTCGTCGGCTACGGCGGCTGCTACACCCGGCCACGCTTCGACTATTACGGCAATTATATCGGGCGCGTGCGCGTCTGCCGGTGACAGCGGCCATGGTCCGGCTCCACGCCTCGAGGCTTGCCCCGATGCGGAGCCGGGCCCTCGCGCTTGACGTTTCGGCCCGGGCAGAGAACTCTCTGGCGACCACCGGAGAAACTGCCACCATGTCAAGCGCGGCAGCGAGCGACGACGAGGCCCTGATCCGCCGCATCGCCGCGGGCGACAAGCTCGCCATGCAGGTGCTGTTCGGCCGCTACCAGGTGAGGATTTTCCGCTTCCTGTTGCGCTTCGTGAAGGACGAGGCCGAGGCGGAGGACCTGATCAGCGAGGTGTTCCTGGACGTATGGCGCCAGGCCGGGCGCTTCGAGGCGCGCTCCAGCGTCTCGACATGGCTACTCGGCATCGCCCGTTTCAAGGCGCTGTCACTGGTGCGCAAGCGCCGCGACGACAGCCTCGACGAAGAGCACGCCGCCGGCATCGCCGACACGGACGACACGCCTGAGGTCGCGCTGCAGAAAAAGGACAAGGGTTCGGTGCTCCGGCAATGCTTGCACAAGCTGTCGGCGGACCACCGGGAGATCATCGATCTCGTCTACTACCACGAGAAATCCGTGGAGGAGGTGGCTGAGATCCTCGGCATCCCGGGCAATACCGTCAAGACGCGCATGTTCTACGCGCGCCAGAAACTCTCCGAGATTCTTCGACACGCCGGTGTCGACAGGGGTTGGCCATGAGCACGACATTGGACCACAAGGAGATCGAGGAACTGCTGCCGTGGTACGCCGCCGGCACGCTCGACGCCGATGAGGCGCAGCAGGTGGCGGAAGCGCTCGCCGGCGATCCCGAACTGCGCCGCAGGCTGGCGCTGACCCGCGAGGAAATGGGCGAAGCCGTGCTCGATGCCGAGTTGCTCGGCACGCCCTCGCCCGGAACGCTCGACAAGCTGATGGCGCGCATCGAGGCCGAGCCGGCGCGCCGCCCGCGCCGCGCCGCCGGCCTGCTCGACATTGGCGGGCGGCTCGCCGCCTGGCTGTCGCCGCCGGCGCTCGGCTGGGCAGCGGCTGCGGCCGCGCTGCTGGTGGTGGCGCAGGCAGGCTTCATCACGGCGCGCTTCGTCGCCCCCGAGCCGGCACAATACGGCACCGCCTCGGCGCCCGAGGCGACGGCCGCCGGCCATTTCGCGCTGGTCGGATTCCAGCCCGGCGCCACGGCAGAAGCGATCGGCCGGGTGCTCGAGACGGCGAAAGCCAGCATCGTCGACGGCCCGAGGCCGGGCGGGTTGTACCGGGTGCGCATCGGCGCGGCCGGCATGGCCAAGGCCGATGCCGACAAGATCATCGCCGCGCTCAAGGCTCAAACCGGCACGGTGCGGCTCGTGCTGCCGGCCGAGTAAGCTCGTCCTCGAAGGGAGGCCACGATGAACGCGATGCCCCGCCCCGCCCGGTTCGGCCTGCTGCTCGCCGCCGGCGTGTTCCTGGCCGGCCTGTGGGCCGCACCGCCCGCCGCCGCGCAGCAGCAGCCCGGCGCCTATTCCCGGCAACAGATGCCGCAGTCGCGCAATCCCGGAGGCCCGGGTCCCGGCAACCGCGGCCCCGGCGGCTGGCATCCCGGCGGCATCGGCATCGGCATCGGCGTCGGTGCGCTGCTGCCCTATCTCGTGCCGCCCCGGCAGGCCGCGCCTTACCAGGAGCCGGTCTATCTCGATGATGACGAGGACGACATCGCACCCCGCCGGCACCGCCAGCCGAAGGCCGCGCACCCCGCCAAGCGCCCGCCGAAGCGCCCGCCGGCCACGGCTGCGCGCGGCGGCCGCCCGAGCGGGCTGCCGCCGGCCGGCGAAACCCGTTTCGTGCCGGATGAGGTGATGTTCGAGACGCGCGCCGGGCTCAAGCCGCAACAGCTCGATGCCCTGATGCGCCGGCAGCGGCTGACCCGGCTCGCCGAACAGCGCTTCGGCCTGCTGAACGCGACCATCCACCGCGCCCGCATTCCGGCCGGACGCAGCGTGCGCGCGGCGCTGACCGCCTTGCAGCGCGAGCGCGGCGTCAGCTTCGCGCAACCGAATTATATCTATACGTTGCAGCAGGCGGCGGAGACCGCCTCCGCCGTGCCGGCGACCGCGCCAAAACCGCCCGAGCTTCTGCCGCAATATGCCGTCGAAGCGCTCGACCTTGCCGCCGCGCATCGCATCGCCAAGGGCGGCAAGGTGCTGGTGGCGCTGATCGATTCCGGCGTCGATACCGGCCATCCCGAGCTTGCCGGCGCCATCGCCGCCAGCATGGATGCGCTGGAAGAAGCCAGCATCGCTCCCGATACGCATGGCACCGCGATGGCCGGCGCCATCGTGGCGCACCAGCAGATGCGCAGCGTCGCGCCGGAGGCCGAATTGCTGGCGGCGCGCGCCTTCGGCGGCGCCGCCGCCAAGCCCGGCGCGCAGGGCACGAGCTACCACATCCTGCGCGCGCTCGACTGGGCGCATGAACGCAAGGCGCGCATCGTCAACATGAGTTTCGCCGGGCCGTCCGACCCGCTGCTCAAGCGCATGCTGGCAGCCGCCAGCAAACAGGACATGATCCTGATCGCGGCCGGCGGCAATGCCGGACCGAAGGCGGCGGCGCTCTATCCGGCAGCCGACCCGGCGGTGATCGCGGTCACGGCGAGCGATGCCGAAAGCCGGCTGTACACGATGGCCAATCGCGGCAGCTACATCGTACTCGCGGCCCCCGGCGTCGACGTGCTGGCGGCAGCGCCCCATGCGGCCTACGATTTCAGCACCGGCACCTCGATCGCCACCGCGCAGATCAGCGGCATCGTCGCGCTGATGCTGGAGAAGCGGCCCGACCTCTCGGCCGCGGCAATCCGCAAGGCGCTGATCGGCTCGGCCAAGCCCCTGGCCGACAACGCCAAGGTGCTGCAGGCCGATGCCGCCGGCGCGCTGAAGGCGATCGGCGCCGCGGTGCCGTAAGGCAAGGCGGGCGAGGCTGCCCGCCGCGCCCGCTTGCCAATGATCGTTATATCCGGCAAAAACGAACGGTCTCGTTCGCCCGGAGAAACCCCGTATGACCTGCTCCCGCCGCCTGACCCTCTGCTCGTTCGCCGCCGCCACGCTGATGGCGCTGGCCAGCGCCGTGCCGGCCTCGGCTGCCGACGCGCCCAAAACGGTGGTTTTCGCCGCCGCCAGCATGAAAACCGCGCTCGATGCCGTGATCGCCAAGTGGTCGGCGGAAACCGGCAAGCAGGCGACGGTGTCCTATGCCTCGTCCGGCGCACTCGCCAAGCAGATCGAGCAGGCAGCACCGGCCGACATCTTCATCTCGGCCGATCTCGCCTGGATGGACTGGCTGCAGGAGCGCAAGCTGATCCAGGCCGCGAGCCGCGACACGCTGCTCGGCAACGCGCTGGTGCTGGTCGCGCCCGCCGACAAGGCGGCGCCGTTCACGCTCGCCAAGGGCGCCGATCTCGCCGGCGCCGCCGGCGACGGCAAGATCGCGGTATGCACGGTGACGAGTTGCCCGGCCGGCAAATACGCCAAGGAAGCGCTGAGCAATCTCGGCATGTGGAGCGCCGTCGAACCGCAGCTCGCCCAGGCCGACAATGTGCGCGCCGCACTGGTGCTGGTCGCCCATAGCGAGGCGCGTTTCGGCATCGTCTATGCCACCGACGCGCGCGCCGAGCCGAAGGTCAAGGTCGTCGCGACCTTCCCCGAGGCGAGCCACAAACCGGTCGCCTATCCCGTGGCGCTGACCGCCAGCTCGAAAAACCCGGACGCCGCCGCGCTGATCGCCTATCTGCGCACCCCCGAGGCGAAGACGATCTTCGAGGGCCAGGGCTTCACAGTACTGCCGAAAATGCCGTAAAGCCGGCGGCGATGTTCGCCCGCGAAAGAGCCTGGTTGCCGTGATCGCCCTGTCGCCCGAGGAATGGACCGCCGTGCGGCTCTCGCTGCTCGTCGCCTTCACCGGCACGCTGGCGAGCCTGCCGCTCGGCATTTTCGTCGCCTATGCGCTGGCGCGCTGGCGCTTTCCCGGCAAGATGCTGCTCAACGGCCTCGTGCACCTGCCGCTGGTGATGCCGCCGGTCGTCACCGGCTACCTGCTGCTGCTCAGCTTCGGCCGCAACGGCCCGGCCGGCCGCTTCCTCGACGAGGTATTCGGCATCGTCATCGCCTTCCACTGGACCGGCGCGGCGCTCGCCGCCGCGGTGATGGGCTTTCCGCTGATGGTGCGCGCGATCCAGCTCTCGTTCGAGGCGGTCGACACAAGGCTCGAGGATGCCGCCGGCACGCTCGGCGCCGGCCAGCCATGGCGCTTCCTGCTCGTCTCGCTGCCGCTTGCCCTGCCCGGCGTGCTCGCCGGCGCCGTGCTCGGCTTCGCCAAGGCGCTCGGCGAATTCGGCGCGACGATCACCTTCGTCTCCAATATTCCGGGCGAGACGCAGACGATTTCCTCGGCGATCTACAGCTATATCCAGCAGCCGGATGGCGATGGGCCGGCCTTCCAGCTCATGGTGATCGCCATCGCCATCGCCATGCTGGCGCTGATCGCCTCGGAACTGCTGCAACGCGCCGCGCTGCGCGCCCGGAAGCAGCCGGCATGATCGAGGTCGCGCTCACGCAGCGCCTCGGCGCCTTCGCGCTCGACGTCGGCTTTACGGCCGGCGCCGGCATCACCGCGCTGTTCGGGCCGTCAGGCGCCGGGAAATCCGCCACCATCGCCGCCATTGCCGGGCTGTCGCGGCCGGCACGCGGGCGGATCGCCATCGACGGCACGGCGCTGCTCGACACTGAAAAGCGCGTCTTCGTGCCGAAGCATCGCCGCCGCATCGGGCTGGTGTTCCAGGATTCGCATCTGTTCCCGCATCTGAGCGTGCGCCACAACCTGCTGTTCGGGCGCTGGTTCTCGCCACGCGACGCGCGCGGCATCGCGCTCGCACCGGTGATCGCGGCGCTCGGCATCGGCCATCTGCTCGGGCGCCGGCCGGCGACGCTGTCGGGCGGCGAACGCCAGCGCGTGGCGATCGGCCGGGCGCTATTATCCTCGCCCCGGCTGCTGCTGCTCGACGAGCCGCTCGCAGCCCTCGACCGCGAGCGCCGGCTCGAGATCCTGCCGCTGATCGAGCGCGTGCGCGACGAGTTCGGCGTGCCGATGATCTATGTCTCGCATGCCATGGAGGAGGTGGCGCGCCTCGCCGCCGACGTGGCGATGATCGAGAATGGCCGCATCGTCGGCCAAGGCACGCCAAGCGCGGTGTTCGGGCCGCAGGCGGCCTCCGTCGGCGAGGACCGTTTCGCCAGCGCCTCGGTGCTGAACGCCACCGTCGCCGGCGAGGATGATGCCTACGGCCTGACCGAACTCCGCCATCCGGCCGGGCGCATCTGGCTGGCGGAGCGCGGCGGCGCGCCGGGCCGGGCGGTGCGCGTCGTCGTGCACGCCACCGACGTGACGCTGGCGCTGGCCCGTCCGCAGCAGATGAGCGTGCGCACGGCGCTCTCCGGCACCATCGCCGCGATCACCGCCGGCGGCGGGCCGCTCGCCAGCATCGCCATCGCGCTCGATGGCGGCGACCGGCTCGCCGCGCTGGCAACGCGCAAGGCCGTCGCCGAGCTCGGCCTGAAGACCGGCGATGCCGTGTTCGCGCTGATCAAGACGGTGGCGCTCGACGAGCGCATGATCGGGTGATGGCCGGGCCCCGGATCAAGTCCGGGGCAAAACGCGCGGCGAAACGCAACCGTCTTGTGCCGGGCTTGACCCGGCATCCAGCCGGCCAAAGGCGCGACGCTTGACCATCCTTCGACAGGCTCAGGATGAGGGAGAGGGCACGTCCCGAAAGGCAAACCCCGCGAAACTTGCGCGGGCATCGCGCAATGTCCGCTTCTCGACGGCGCGATAGGCCGCGACCAGGCGCCGGCCGGTCTCGGTCACCTGCGCGCCGCCGCCTTTGGCGCCGCCGGCGGCGGCGATCACCACCGGTTCGGCGAACATGCGGTTGAGCGCATCGACGAGCAGCCAGGCGCGGCGATAGCTCATGCCCATGGCGCGCCCGGCCGCCGAGATCGAGCCGGTGGCGATGATGCCTTCGAGCAGCGCGATCTTGCCCGGCCCGAGGCGCCGGTCCGGCCCGAAGGCGAATTGCAGCGAGGGCCGGATCTCCGGCGCCGCCTCCGTCACGGTTTTCGCGTCGCTGCTCATGGCCTGAGCATGGCGCGAAGCGGGCCGGCCGGCAATGGGGCCACTACCGAACGGCCGTCATGTCGGGTGCGGGCCGTCCCTCGCGGCGGCAGGCGGCGGTGAGCGTATTGGCCATCAGCATGGCGATGGTCATCGGGCCGACGCCGCCCGGCACCGGCGTGATGGCGCGGGCATGATCGGCCGCCTCGGCGGTCGCCACATCGCCGACGAGCCGCGTCTTGCCCGCGCTTTTGTCCGGCGCCGGCACGCGGTTGATGCCGACATCGATCACCACCGCGCCGGGCTTGACCCAGTCGCCGCGGATCATCTCGGGCCGGCCGACCGCCGCGACGAGAATATCCGCGCGCCGGCACACCGCATCGAGCGCCCGCGTGCGCGAATGCGCGATGGTGACGGTGGCGTTGTGCCGCAGCAGCAACTGCGCCACCGGCTTGCCGACGATGTTGGACCGCCCGACCACCACCGCCTCGAGCCCGGACAGATCGTCGCCGAGCACCGAGGCGATCAGCAGCAGGCTGCCATAGGGCGTGCACGGCACCAGCGCCTTGTCGCGCGCGCCGGCGCCGAGCAGGCCGACATTGACCGGGTGGAAACCGTCGACATCCTTGGCCGGATCGATCGCCTGCAACACGCGCTCGGCGTCGACCTGCGCCGGCAGCGGCAATTGCACCAGGATGCCGTCAATGGCCGGATCGCGGTTGAGCCGGTCGACCAGCGCGAGCAGGTCTTCCTCGCGCACCGTCTCCGGCAGGTCGTGCTGCACGGAATGGAAGCCGCACGCCTTGGCGCGCAGGCCCTTGTTGCGCACATAGACCTGGCTCGCCGGGTTGTTGCCGGCCAGCACCACGGCGAGGCCGGGCGGACGGCCGAGCACGCTGGTGAATGCCCGCGCCCGGTCGGCGACGAAGCTCGCGACCCGATCGGAAAATGCCTTGCCATCGATGATTTGAGCCGTCATCCGCGCATCGCCCTCGCCGTTTCTGTTGAGCGCCTTCACTCCACCGGCGAACGAGGCAGGTCAAGGGCAGGGTCGTCGCGCCCGGTGTTTTCGCGGCCACGGTGGCGAGAGCCGAAAACATTGCAGCCGTCATCGGACGGCTTGTCCGGCCGATCCCGATTGGAAAGATGCCACGTATATCAACGCTCTTGCCCCGGCCTTGAGCCGGGGCCCATCGGCGGCCGGATATGGGTCCCGGATCAAGTCCGGGACAAAACCAGTTGCGATGTTCAGCCCCAGACCTCGCGCGCCGTCTCGACGATCATGGCGAGCTTGGCCCATTGCTGCTCCTCGGCCAGCACATTGCCCTCCTCGGTCGAGGCGAAGCCGCATTGCGGGCTCAGGCAAAGCTGTTCCAGAGGGGCGAATTTCGCGGCCTCGTCAATGCGGCGCTTGATGGCATCCCGGCTTTCCAGTTCGCCGGTCTTTGAGGTGACGAGGCCGAGCACGACATTCTTGTGGCCTTTGGGCAGGAAGCGCAGCGGCTCGAAGCCGCCGGCGCGCTCGCTGTCCCATTCCATGAAATAGCCGTCGACCGGCATGGTGTTGAACAGGATGTCGGCGATCGGCTCGTAGCCGCCCGACGCCACGAAGGTCGAGCGGAAATTGCCGCGGCACAGATGCATGGTGATGGCGAGATCGTCCGGCTTGTCCTTGAGCGCGGTGCGCACCATGCCGGCATAGATCTCGGCCTGCTTCTCCGGCACGTCGCCGCGCGCCGCCAGCATGGCGCGCTGCTCGGGATCGCAGAGATAGGCAAACGAGATGTCGTCGAGCTGCAAATAGCGGCAGCCGGCCTCGTAGAACGCCTTGACCGCCGCCGCGTAAGCCAGGCCGAGGTCGTGATAAAACCCCTCCATATCGGGGTAGACGCCCATGTTGATCATCTTGCGCCCGCCGCGATAATGCAGCATCGACGGGCCGGGAATGGTCATTTTCGGCGTTCGGCTGGTGTTGGCCTTCAGGAACTTGAAGTGCTCGAGCATCGGGTGGCCGGAAAAGCCGATCTTGCCGGTGACGCGCGGCGCCTGCGCCTTGGTCTCGACGCCGGCGAATTTGATGCCGTGCTCGACCGCGACCATCTCGACGCCATCGAGCCCGCCGAGAAAGTCGAAATGCCACCAGGCGCGGCGGAACTCGCCGTCGGTGATGCCTTGCAGGCCGATCTCCTCCTGGCGTTTGATCAGCTTGCGGATTTCCTCATCCTCGACCGCCTTGAGGCTGCCCGCATCGATCTCGTTCCTTTCGCGGCGGGCGCGCGCCTCCTTCAGGCGGGCGGAGCGCAGCAGGCTGCCGACCTGGTCGGCGCGGAAGGGTGGCTTGGTCTTGGCGGTCATGGTGGGGTCCTTTCGATTGCTTGCAAGCGCTCAGCGCGTGAGTTTGCTCCTTCTCCCCTTGCGGGAGAAGGTCCCGGCAGGGGGATGAGGGGTGTAGCCTCCACAATGCGCAGGCTCTCCCCTCATCCGGCGCTTCGCGCCACCTTCTCCCGCAAGGGGAGAAGGGAAAGATTTCCGCCGTCGCACGTCACCTCGCCCCCGCCGGGCGCGCCACGCCGAGATGGGCTTCCAGCGCCGCCGGGTCGGCGCGCAGCGCGGCGCTGGAGGCGGCGTGCACGATGCGGCCACGGTCGAGCACGATGGCGCGGTCGGTCATGCCGAGAATCTTGCGGGCATGCTGCTCGACGACGATCAGCGCCAGCCCTTCCTCGCGCGCCACCAGCGCCAGCGAGGCGAGCAGTTCCTCGACGATGATCGGGGCCAGCCCCTCGGTCGGCTCGTCGAGCAGCAGCAGCTTCGGGTTGGTGACGAGCGCGCGGGCGACCGCCAGCATCTGCTGCTCGCCGCCGGAAAGCTGGTTGCCGAAATTGGCGCGGCGCTCGGCGAGGCGCGGAAACAACCGATAGACGCGCGCCAGCGTCCACGGGCCGGGGCGCGCGACGGCGCTCATGTTTTCTTCAACCGTGAGCGAACGAAAAATGTTGCGTTCCTGCGGCACCCAGCCGATGCCGGCGACGGCGCGCAGATCGGGCCTCGCCTTCGTGATGTCGCGGCCCTTGAGGCTCAGCGTGCCGGCGAAGCGGCGCGTCACGCCGATCAGGCTGTTGACCAGCGTGGTCTTGCCGGTGCCGTTACGGCCGAGCACGGCGAGGCGTTCGCCCTCGGCAAGCGTCAGGTCGAGCCGATCGATGACCACGGCCTCGCCATAGCCGGCGCTGAGCCCTGACACTTTGAGCAGTTCAGGCATCGTCGCCCTCGCCGAGATAGACGGCGCGCACTGCCGGATCGGCCGCGACCTCGGCCGCCGTGCCCTCGCGGAACAGCGCGCCCTGCACCAGCACCGAGATGCGCTCGGCGAAGCTGAAGACGAGGTCCATGTCGTGCTCGATGAGCAGCACCGAGACATCGCGCGGCAGGGCGGCGACGGTGGCGAGCAGGTCGTGGCGCTCGGCTTCGGGCACGCCGGCGGCGGGCTCGTCGAGCAGCAGCACGCGCGGGCGGCAGGCGAAGGCGACGGCGATCTCGAGCAGGCGCTGCTTGCCATAGGGCAGCTCAGCGGTCTTGCGGTCGAGCACGTCGGTGAGGCGAAAACGCTCGGCGATCCCGATCGCTTCAGTGACGAGCGCCGGGCGTGCGCCGAAACGCCGCCACCAGTCCGCCCCGCCGCCGAGGCGCTCGGACACGGCGAGGCCGATGGTTTCGAGCGGCGTCAGCCCGGCGAAAAGCTGGTTGATCTGGAAGGTGCGGGCAAGGCCCCGGCGCACGCGGGCATCGGGTTGAAGCGTGGTGACATCGGCGCCTTCGAGCAGGATTTTTCCCTCGCTCGGGCTGAGCACGCCGGTCAAGAGGTTGATGAAGGTGGTCTTGCCGGCGCCGTTCGGGCCGATCAGCGCGTGGCGCGCGCCTTGCTCGAGCCGGAACGACACGGCGTTGGTGGCGACGAGCCCGCCGAAATGCCGGGTCAGGCCAATGGTTTCGAGCACGGCGGCCATCAGCGCGCTCCCGGCAGCAGGCGCGCGAAGGCGCCGAGGCGCTTGGCGAAACGCTCGCGCCCGACCAGCGTCAGCACCACGAGGGCGAGGCCGATCCAGAAATGCCAGTATTGCGGCGTCAGGCTGGCGAGCTGGTCCTGCGCCAGCACGAACAGCGCCGCGCCGATCATGCCGCCATAGAGATAGCCGGTGCCGCCGATCACCAGCATCAGCAGCACATCGGCCGAGCGGTTGAAATCGAGCACGTCGAGCGAGACGAACTGCGTGGTTTGGGCCAGCAAGCCGCCGGCAATGCCGGCATAGATGGCGGCGAAGGTATACATCGCCACCAGCCGCCGGTTGACCGGCACGCCGACGGCCCGCGCCCTGAGCGGGTTGTGGTGCAGCGCCGTCACCGACAGGCCGAAGGGCGAGTGGACGACGATGCGCGCCAGCACGAACAGCACGAACAACACGCAAAGGCTGTAGGCGAAGGCGACATGGCCGAAAATATCGAACGCGTAGCGGCCGAGCACCGGGCCGACCGCCATGCCGCTGAACCCGTCGGTGCCGCCGGTGAGCCAGGCCGCCTTGTTGGCGATCTCGGCCAGGATCAGCGCCACGCCGAGCGAGACCATCAGCCGGGTGAGATCACTGCCGCGCAGCAGCAGGAAGCTTGAAGCGAAGCCGACGACGCCGCCGGCGAGCCCGGCAGCGGCGAGGCCGAGCAGCGGATCGCCGGTGACGAATTTGGTCATCAGCCCGGCGGCATAGGCGCCGACACCGAAAAAAGCGGCATGGCCGAGCGAGACGATGCCGGCGAAGCCGAGCACGAGATCGTAGGACAGCGCGAACAGCGCCTGCACGGCGATACTGTTGAGGATCAGGTGGCGCTCGGGCAGCAGGAACAGCGCGGCGAAGGCGAGCGCCCAGAACAGCCACTCGGCCGGCCGGATGCGGGCGCGGCGTCCCAAGAGGCGCGCGGCATCGGCCGCTGGCTCGGGCAGGCTCACGCGTTGCCCCGCGCGAACAGCCCTTGCGGCCTCAGGATCAGCACGGCGATCATCACGCCGTAGATCATGAAGGCGCCAAGCTCGGGCACGTAATATTTTCCGGCGACATCGGCGACGCCGAGCAGGATCGCGGCGACGAACGGGCCCATCATGCCCGAGGTGCCGCCAACCGTGACGACGATCAGGAAATAGATCATGTATTTCAGCGGGAAGGTCGGGTCGATGCCGAGGATATCGGCGCCGAGCGCGCCGCCGAGCCCGGCCAGGCCGGAGCCCATGGCGAAGGTCAGCGCGAAGATCGCATTGACGTTGATGCCGAGGCCGCGCGCCACGCGCGGATCGTCGACCGCCGCGCGCAGGCGGCTGCCGAAGCGTGTTCTGGTGACGATATAATGCAGGATGGCGACCAGCACGGCGCAGACCACGATCAGGAACAGGCGGTAGACGCCGATATCGAGCGCGCCGAGATGCAGCCGGCCGCTCAGCATCGGCGGCAGGTAGATCAGCTGCTGCTGCGAGCCGATCACGTAATCGGCGGCGGCGACCGCCATGAACACCAGCCCGATGGTGAACAGCACCTGGTCGAGCGGGCTGCGGTCATAGAGATGGACATAGAGCGTGCGCTCGAGCACGGCACCGAGCGCCGCCGCGACGATGAAGGCGAGCGGCAGCGTGGCGAGGAACGGCACGCCGTAATCGTTCATCAACAGCACGGTGACATAGCCGCCGACCATCGCGAACACGCCATGGGCGAGGTTGACGAAATTCATCAGCCCAAGCGTCACCGACAGGCCGCAGGCCAGCACGAACAGCACCATGCCATAGGCGACGCCGTCGAACAGGATGGTCAGCATTCAGGCCGATCCAAAGACGGCATCAGATAATGCCCTTCTCCCGCAAGGGGAGAAGGGGAGCCTCGCGAACGTCAGCACCAGACGTGACACCGTCGCCTCAGTTGCCATCCGGGCTCGGCGGCACGACGTCGGGGATCTTGTCGAACTCGATATTGTAGAGCTGGCCGTCGACCTTCTCGACCTTGCGGACATAGACGGTCTGGATGATCTCGCGCGTTGCGGGATCGATCTTCACCGGGCCGCGCACGCTGGTCCAGCTCGCGCCCTTCATGGCGTCGACCAGCGCGGTGCCGTCGGTCTTGCCGCCGGTCTTCTTCAGCGCCTCGTAGATCAGGTGCATGCCGTCATAGCCGCCGACGGCCATGAAGTTCGGCCGCATCTTCGGGTTGGCCTTCTCGAAGGCGGCGACAAACGCCTTGTTCTCGGGCGAGGGGTGGGCGGCGGAATAGAAATGCGTCGTCACCATGCCGAGCACGCTGTCGCCCATGTCGGGGAGCTGGTCGTCATCGGTGACGTCGCCGGTGGCGATCACCTTGATGCCGGCCTTGGTCAGCTCGCGCTCGGCGACCTGCTTCATCAGCGCCGCGCCCTGGCCGGAGGGCACGAACAGGAACAGCGCGTCGGGCTTGAGGTCGCGCACCTTCTGCAGGAAGGGCGCGAATTCCGGGTTGCGCAGCGGCGCGGTCAACTCGCCGGTGATCTTGCCGCCGGCCTTGGTGAAGCGGCCCTTGAAGGCCTTGGCGGCATCGATGCCGGGGCCGTAATCGCTGACCAGCGTGACGACCGTCTTGATGCCGTTCTTGGCGGCCCAGTCGGCGAGCGGCACCGTCGTCTGCGGCAGGGTGCAGCTCGTGCGCACGATATAGGGCGATTTCTGGGTGATGATGGTGGTCGCCGCCGCCATGACGATCTCGGGCACCTTGGCTTGCGTCGCGAGCGGCGCGACGGCAAGCGCCAGCGGCGTCAGGCCGAAGCCGGCCAGCACGGCGACCTTGTCGTTGACGATCAGCTCCTGCGCGAGGCGCTTGGTGACGTCGGCGACGCCGGTATCGTCCTTGAGGATGACCTGGACCTTCTTGCCGGCGACGCTGTCGCCGTTCTGCGCCATGAACAGCTTCACGGCGGCATCGATCTGCTTGCCGGTCGAGGCGGACTGGCCGGTCATCGGCAGGATCAGGCCGATCTTGACCGTGTCCTCGGCATGGGCGGCGCTTCCCAGCAGCGGCAGGCTCGCCACGGCGCCAAGCCCCTTGAGCATGGTTCTTCTGTGCATGATCTCTCCCTCCGGTTGGCGTGAGCCTACGGCCCCCGCGCGAGTGCAACCATGGATTCTTTCGTCTCATGCTTGCATGAATCTGGCGGACACTAGCTGGAGGAGCGGGTCGGCGCAAAGCGCAAAACGGCGGCTTTGTCTTGACGCTGCGCCCGCCCAGGCTGCACAAGTTGGCGCATGATCATTGCAGTCGACGGGCCGGCAGCTTCCGGCAAGGGATCGCTCGCAGCACGGCTCGCCGCGCATTACGGCCTGCCGCATCTCGATACCGGCCTGCTCTACCGCGCCGTCGGCCTGCGCGTGCGGCTCGAGGGCTTGCGCGCCAACGATACCGATGCCGCGATCTCGATCGCCGAGAGCTTCGATCCGGCCTGGCTGCATCACCCGGAATTGCGCAACCGCGAGGCCGGCGCCATGGCGAGCGCCATCGCGGTCATCCCCGGCGTGCGCAAGGCGCTGCGCGACTACCAGCAGCATTTCGCCATGCAGGAAGGCGGCGCGGTGCTCGACGGCCGCGATATCGGCACGGTGATCGCGCCGATGGCCGAGGTCAAGCTGTGGGTGACGGCCGATGCGGCGGTGCGCGCCGGACGCCGGTTTCGCGAGCTGGTGGCGCGCGGCCAGCATGTCAGCGAGGCCGATATCCTCGCCGACCTGATGCGGCGCGACGCCAATGACGCCCCCAACATGGTGCCGGCGGCGGACGCGGTGACGATCGACACCAGCGCCATGGATCTCAACGCGGTGTTCGCGCGCGCCGTGGCCATCGTCGAGGAGCGTGCGCGAGCCGCGCTGGCGGGAGACGGCGTGCCGTCCTGCTGAACCACGCCGGGGCTAGCTGAACCTGCGCGCCGCCTACGCGCGAGCCCGCGCAGGCGGGTGCTTGTGGAATGCCCGATTTTCCGTTATGGACCCGGCATTCCTCGCGATCCTCGCCAGGCATGCCGGACGAAACCGTCCGCGCATGTCTTTTTGAGTTCCCGCGAGGAACAGAACCACCGTCCGCAATCGCTGGTTCGAACCGTCGGCGGGCACTCTTTTCGAGGGTGCTTCCAGCTCCAGGCCAGGAGCACCGGCGTTTGCGGATGCTCTGAAATTCGATGTTGCCGACCATGCCGGGGCTGGCCGCCCGATCATCTGGAGTTTCAATGCCCGCAACCCAAACCCGTATGCCGACCCGTGACGATTTCGCCGCCATGCTCGACGAGAGCCTCGGCGGCTCGGACATGATGGAAGGCTCGGTTGTCAAAGGCACCGTGGTCGCGATCGAGAAGGATCTCGCGGTCATCGATGTCGGACTGAAGACCGAAGGCCGCGTCGCCCTCAAGGAATTCGCCGGCCCCTCGCACGAAATCACCCTCAAGGTCGGCGACGAGGTCGAGGTCTATCTCGAGCGCATCGAGAACGCGCTCGGCGAGGCGGTGATCTCGCGCGACAAGGCGCGCCGCGAGGAAAGCTGGGTCAAGCTCGAGAAGGCCTTCGAGAATAACGAGAAGGTCGAAGGCATGATCTTCAACGCGGTCAAGGGCGGCTATACGGTCGATCTCGACGGCGCCGTCGCCTTCCTGCCGCGCTCGCAGGTCGATATCCGCCCGATCCGCGACATCGGCCCGCTGATGGGCATGCCGCAGCCGTTCCAGATCCTGAAGATGGATCGCCGCCGCGGCAATATCGTCGTGTCGCGCCGCACGGTGCTCGAGGAGACCCGCGCCGGACAGCGCCAGGAGCTGGTGTCGAACCTCGAGGAAGGCCAGGTCATCGAGGGTATCGTCAAGAACATCACCGATTACGGCGCCTTCGTCGATCTCGGCGGCATTGATGGCCTGCTGCATGTCACCGACATCGCATGGCGCCGCGTCAACCACCCGACCGAGGTGCTGACCGTCGGCCAGCAGGTCCAGGTCAAGATCGTCAAGATCAACCAGGAAACGCACCGCATCTCGCTCGGCATGAAGCAGTTGCAGTCCGATCCGTGGACCGAGATCGGCGCCAAGTACCCGATCGGCGCCCGCTTCACCGGCCGCGTCACCAACATCACCGATTACGGCGCCTTCGTGGAGCTGGAGCCGGGGATCGAGGGCCTGATCCACGTCTCGGAAATGTCGTGGACCAAGAAGAACGTGCATCCCGGCAAGATCCTCTCCACCTCCCAGGAGGTCGAGGTTCAGGTGCTCGAGGTCGATACCGCCAAGCGCCGCATCTCGCTCGGCCTGAAGCAGACCATGGGCAATCCGTGGGAGAACTTCATCAACGCCCATCCGATCGGCAGCGAAGTCGAGGGCGAGGTCAAGAACAAGACCGAGTTCGGCCTGTTCCTGGGCCTCGAAGGCGATGTGGACGGCATGGTCCATCTCTCCGACCTCGACTGGCATCGCCCCGGCGAGCAGGCGATCGAGGACTTCAAGAAGGGCGACATGGTGCGCGCCCAGGTGCTCGACGTCGATGTCGAGAAGGAGCGCATCTCGCTCGGCATCAAGCAGCTTGCCGGCGACCCCTTCGCCGATGCCGGCGAACTCCGCAAGGGCCAGGTCGTGACCTGCGAGATCGTCGAGGTCAAGGAATCGGGCCTCGAGGTCAAGATCTCGGGTACCGACCTCACCACCTTCATCAAGCGCTCGGAACTGGCGCGCGAGCGGGCCGACCAGCGCCCCGACCGTTTCGCCGCCGGCGAGAAGGTCGATGCGCGCATCATCATGTTCGATCGCCGCGCCCGCAAGGTGCAGGCCTCGATCAAGGCGCTCGAAATGGCCGAGGAAAAGGAAGCCATCGCCCAGTTCGGCTCGCAGGATTCGGGCGCTTCGCTCGGCGACATCCTCGGCGCCGCGCTCAAGAAGGCCGCTCCCGAAAAGAAGTAGGCGGACGCGCCTCGCGCGCGTTCCTTCAACGCACACGAAACCCGCGCGCGAGCGCGGGTTTCTTTTTTCAGCCCTGCGCCCTTCTCCCGCCTGCGGGAGAAGGTGCCGGCAGGCGGATGAGGGAGCCATTGGCGCCAGCCTCGGCCCCCCCTCACCCGGCTGCTGCGCAGCCACCCTCTCCCGCTGGCGGGCGAGGGAATCCCGGATACAAGGAGCGAGTTCATGACCGCCACCGCCATCGGCGTCGATTTCGGCACGACCAACAGCGTCGTGGCGATCGCGGATGCGGCGGGCGGCGTCACGGCGCGCCGGTTCCCGACGCCGGCCGGCGCGGTCGAGGCCTATCGCTCGGCGCTGTTGTTCTATCGCGAGGGCCGGCCGCCGCATGCGACGATCGCGCATGTCTCAGGCCCCGAGGCACTCGACCGCGCGCTCGACATCACGGGCGAGCATCGTTTCCTGCAATCGCTGAAAACCCATCTTTCAAGCAAGGCCTTCCAGGAAACGCGCCTGTTCGGCAAGCGCTATGAACTCGAGGACCTGATCGGCACCTTCCTCGCCGATATCCTGCCCGAGGGCGCGGCCGGCGTGCCGATCGTCTCGGGCCGCCCGGTGGTGTTCGCCGGCGAACGCCCGGATGAGGCGCTGGCGCTCAAGCGCCTGAGCGCCGCCTACAAGCAGGCCGGCGTCGCGCAGCTCGACTTCGCCTATGAGCCGCTTGGTGCCGCCTACTGGTATGCGCGCGACCTCAAGCGGCCCGAAACCGTGCTGGTGGCGGATTTCGGCGGCGGCACCAGCGATTTCTCGGTGATGCGCTTCGATCCGACCGGCGGCCGCCTGCGGGCCGAGGCGCTGTCGCATGCCGGCGTCGGCGTCGCCGGCGACAGTTTCGATTTCCGCATCCTCGACCATGTCGTGGCGCCGCGCCTCGGCAAGGGCACGCGCTATCGCTCGTTCGGCAAGCTCTTGCCGATGCCGGCGCATTACCACGCCGCCTTCGCGCAATGGCACCGGCTGTCGCTGCTCAAGGCGCCCGGCACGCTGAGCGAGTTGCGGCGCCTCGCGCGCGACGCCGAGGCGCCGGAGCTGATCGAGGCGCTGATCGCGGTCATCGAGCATGATCTCGGCTACGCACTTTATCTCGCCGTCTCGGCGCTGAAACTGAAGCTATCCTCGGCCGAGCGCGCGCCATTCCGCTTCGCGGCCGCCGATCTCGCCATCGAGGCCGAGGTGACGCGCGCCGATTTCGAAACCTGGATCGCCGGCGATCTCGCGCGCATCGCCGGCGCCGTCGATCTGGCGCTTGAACGCGCCGCGATCGCGCCGCCGGCGATCGACGCGGTGTTCATGACCGGCGGCACCTCCTATGTTCCGGCGGTGCGCGCGTTGTTTGCGACACGTTTCGGACATGAGCGGCTGCATTATGGCGATGCGTTCAACTCGGTCGCCAGCGGCCTGGCGCTGATCGCGGCGGATGCCGCGCGCATGACGCCATAACGCTTTGCTCTTCCCCGGACCGGCGGATGAGGTTAATCAGGCCCTGAAAGGAATTCGCATGCCTGTCGACACCGATCTCCTGGTCGATCGCCGCCGCATCAGGCGCAAGCTGACCGCGTGGCGCGTCGCGGCCTTCGTGCTGGCGGCGGTCGCGATCGTGGCGCTCGGCCTCGCCTTCGGCGGCCGCGCGCTGATCGAGGCGCAGCGCACGCATATCGCGCGCATCAGCATCAGCGGGTTGATCACCGGCGATGCCGCGACGCTGAAGCTGCTCGAAACCGCCGCCGAATCGCCTTCGGTCGCCGGCGTGGTGCTGGCGGTCAACTCGCCAGGCGGCACCGTGTCGGGCTCGGAGGCGCTGCATGACGCGATCCGCAAGCTCGTCGCCGCCAAGCCGACGGTGGCGACGGTCGATTCGGTCGCGGCATCGGGCGGCTACATCGCGGCGATCGCCACCGACCACATCGTCAGCCGCGGCTCGTCGATCGTCGGCTCGATCGGCGTCATCGCGCAATATCCGAACTTCACCAAGCTGCTCGACACGGTCGGCGTGCAGGTCGAGGCGGTGCGCTCGACGCCGCTCAAGGCCGAGCCGGACGGGCTCGGGCCGACGCCGCCCGAAGCGCGTGCCGCGCTGCAGGCGACGGTGCTCGACAGCTATGCCTGGTTCAAGCAGCTCGTACAGCAGCGCCGCCACCTGAACGACGCCGAGCTGGCGGCGATTTCCGACGGCCGCGTCTTCACCGGCCGGCAGGGCCTGCCGCTCAAGCTCGTCGACGAGATCGGCGGCGAGGACAAGGCGATCGCCTGGCTCGTCAAGGAGAAGAAAGTGCCGAAGGACCTGCCGGTGCGCGACCTGAAACGGCCCGAACGCGGCTATCTGCGGCTGCCTTTCAGCGCCGCCGCCGATCTCGCCCGCCTCGCCGGCTTCGGGCGGCTCTCCGACATGCTGGCGCGCCCGGCCCGTGCGCTCGATGTCTCGACGCTTGACGGGCTGCTGGCGCTCTGGCAACCTGCGCCATAAAATAGAAGCATAATCAACACCATACTGTTGGGCCACGGTTTCAGCCGGGCCGCTCTCCTTCCCCCTTTCGAGGCGACCGATGATAAAGTCCGAACTTGTCCTGAAGATCGCGGAGCAGAACCCGCATCTCTACCAACGTGACGTCGAGAACATCGTCACGGCGATCCTCGAGGAGATCACCAAGGCGCTCGCCAACGAGGACAGGGTGGAGTTGCGCGGCTTCGGCGCGTTCTCGATCAAGCGGCGCACGGCGCGGGTCGGCCGCAATCCGCGCACCGGCGCCCATGTCGAGGTCAGCGAGAAGATCGTGCCCTATTTCAAGACCGGCAAGGAAATGCGCCTGCGCCTCAACAAGCTGCCCGTCACGGCGCGCAAGGCGGCAAAAGCGGCCAAGGCCGACGCCTGAGGAGCCTGATCGATGCGGAAAACCCTGCGCTGGGTCATCCTGGTCCCGGTCGGCATCGTCCTGCTGCTGCTGGGGCTGGCCAACCGCGAGCCGGTGCTGCTGTCGTTTGATCCGTTCGGCGGCGCGCCCGGTCTCGGCGTCACCGTGCCGCTGTTCATCGTCATCATCGTCTCGATCATGGTCGGCGTGCTGATCGGCGGCATCGCGCTGTGGATCAACCAGGGCCGGCATCGGCGCAGCGCGCGCAGCCTCAGGCGCGAGGCCGAGCGGCTCAGGCGCGAGGCCGACACGTTGAAAGCCAACGCCTCCGAACGAACCGGCGTGCCGATGCCGCTGCTGAGCCGGCGCGGCTAAGGGAAAGATACATGAACGTCGCATTTTTCGACGAGGAGGCGATCGACGCCGCCCTCGATTTCAAGTTGCTGGTCGCAGAACTGAAAACCGCCTTCGCCGGTTCCTTTACCGTGCCGGTGCGCCATCACCACACCATCGACCATGCCGGCAAGGCGGAGGCGACCCATCTGCTGATGCCGGCCTGGACGGATGGCGCGGCGCCTGAGACGCTCGGCGTCAAGATCGTCAACGTGTTCCCGGACAATGGCAAGACCGGCCTGCCGAGCATCCAGGGCATCTATGTGCTGATGTCGGGCGAGACCGGCGTGCCGCTCGCCGTGATGGATGGCGCGCGCCTGACCGCATGGCGCACGGCGGCGGCCTCGGCGCTCGCAGCCAGTTTCCTGGCCGCGCCCGATTCGCGCCACCTGCTCATGGTCGGCACTGGTGCGCTGTCGCCCTTCGTCATCCGCGCGCATGCCTCGGTGCGCCCGATCGACAGCGTGACAATCTGGGGCCGCGACCCCGACAAGGCGCGCAATATCGCCGACGAACTCGACGAGGATGCGTTCGCGGTCGGCATCACCGAAGACCTCGAGCAGGCGGTCGGCGAAGCCGATATCGTGTCCTGCGCCACCCTGTCGCAGACGCCGCTGGTGCATGGCGCCTGGCTGAAGCCCGGCGCGCATCTCGACCTGATCGGCGCCTTTCGCCCGAACATGCGCGAGAGCGACGACGAGGCGGTGGCCCGCGCCCGGCTGTTCGTCGATACACGCGACGGCGCGCTGAAGGAGGGCGGCGATATCGTCATCCCGCTCGCGCAAGGCGTCATCACGGCCGACAAGGTCGAGGCCGACCTGTTCGACCTGTGCCGCGGCACCGTCGCCGTCCAGCGTGCGCCGCGGGATATCACGCTGTTCAAATCGACCGGCACGGCGATCGAGGATCTCGCCGCCGCCGCGCTGGTGTGGCGGAAATCGGGGCTGGGCTGAGCCGTGGCCGGCCTGCTCGCCAAGATTTGCGGGCTCTCGACGCCTGAAACCATGCGTGCCGCGATCGCTGCCGGCGCCGACATGGTCGGGCTGGTGTTCCACCCGCGCAGCCCGCGCTACGTCACGCCGGAGGCCGCGCGCATGCTGGCGGAGCTGGCGCGCGGGCGGGCAACCATCACGACCCTGCTCGTCGATCCGGACGATGCGCTGCTCGATACGGTATTGCGCGCCACCGAACCGGACCTGCTGCAACTGCATGGCGGCGAGACGCCGGAGCGCGTCGCCGCGATCAAGCGTCTCACCGGCCGCCCGGTGATGAAGGCGCTCGGCATCGCCGCCGCCGCCGACCTGGCGCGGATCGCGCATTACCGCGATGTCGCCGACCGGCTGCTGCTCGACGCCAAGCCGCCGAAGGATGCCGCCTATCCCGGCGGGCACGGAAAACCGTTCGACTGGAGCGTGCTCGACGCGGTCGACCCGACGCTGCCCTTCATGCTGTCGGGCGGGCTGACGCCGGCCAATGTGGCAGAGGCGATCCGCCGCGTGCGCCAGGGCGGCGCGCGCCTTGAAGGGGTCGACGTCTCGTCCGGCGTCGAAAGCGCGCCGGGCATCAAGGACGAAGCGGCGATCCGCGCCTTCATCGCCGCGGTGCGCGACATAGAACGGTTGTGATCGCGGCGGACGACCGCTAAAGATCGGCGAAGTTTCCCACGACCTCATCCTGAGCCTGTCGAAGGATGATCCAGCCCGCGCCCGACCAACCATCCTTCGACAGGCTCAGGATGAGGGTATGGTGAAGCGGGTCATCTTCTAAATGCGGACCAGCCATGAGCGCCCAGCAGAAACCCAATTCCTTCCGCGCCGGCCCGGATGAAAACGGCAAGTTCGGCATTTTCGGCGGCCGTTTCGTCGCCGAGACGCTGATGCCGCTGATCCTCGAGCTGGAAGCGGCCTATGGCGCCGCCAAGGCCGACCCGGCCTTCCAGGCCGAGATGAACGGCCACCTGAAGGATTATGTCGGGCGCCCATCGCCGCTCTATTATGCCGCGCGGCTGACCGAGCACCTGCGCGAGGTCTCAAGCCGCACCGGCGGCACGGGCGGCGCCAAGATCTACCTGAAGCGCGAGGAGCTGAACCATACCGGCTCGCACAAGGTCAACAACGTGCTCGGCCAGATCATGCTGGCGCGCCGCATGGGCAAGCAGCGCATCATCGCCGAGACCGGCGCCGGCCAGCATGGCGTGGCGACCGCGACGCTATGCGCGCGGTTCGGGCTCGACTGCGTCGTCTATATGGGCGCGGTCGACGTTGCCCGCCAGGCGCCGAACGTGTTCCGCATGCAGATGCTCGGCGCCAAGGTCGTGCCGGTGCAATCGGGCTCGAAGACGCTGAAGGACGCCATGAACGAGGCGCTGCGCGACTGGGTCACCAACGTTGCCGACACATTCTACTGCATCGGCACGGTCGCCGGCCCGCACCCCTATCCCGGCATGGTGCGCGACTTCCAGTCGATCATCGGCGAGGAAACCCGCACCCAGATGCAGGAGGCGGAGGGCCGGCTGCCGGATTCGCTGATCGCCTGCATCGGCGGCGGCTCGAACGCCATGGGCCTGTTCCACCCGTTCCTCGACGACCCGTCGGTCGAGATCTATGGCGTGGAAGCGGCCGGCCACGGCATCGCATCCGGCCTGCATGCCGCCTCGCTCACCGGTGGCAGGCCTGGCGTGCTGCATGGCAACCGCACCTTCCTGCTGATGGACGATGACGGCCAGATCAAGGACGCGCATTCGATCTCGGCCGGGCTCGATTACCCCGGCATCGGCCCGGAGCATTCCTGGCTGCATGATATCGGCCGCGTCACCTACCTGTCGGCGACCGATGACGAGGCGCTGGCGGCGTTCCAGGTGCTGTCGAAGCTCGAGGGCATCATCCCGGCGCTGGAGCCGGCGCATGCGCTCGCCCGCGTCATCGAGATGGCGCCGCAGAAGCCGCAGGACCACCTGATGGTCGTCAACCTGTCGGGGCGCGGCGACAAGGACGTGCCGCAGGTCGCCGAGATGCTCGGCGACACGCTGGCATCGGCCTGACGGGCGCCGCCAAACCCCTGCCAATCCCCTGCCAATCCCCTCCCAATCCCTTGCGGAGCATGCTAACACGCGCGCCATGAGCACTCGTATCCAACAGCGTTATGCGGCCTGCGCCGGCGAAGGCCGCGCGGCGCTCGTCACCTTCATCATGGCGGGCGATCCCGATCCCGTCGCCTCGCTCGCCATCGTCAAGGCGCTGCCCGCGGCCGGCGCCGACATCATCGAACTCGGCATGCCGTTTTCCGATCCGATGGCGGACGGGCCGGCGATCCAGCTTGCCGGCCAGCGCGCGCTGGCCAGCGGCATGAGCCTGCACCGCACATTGCAACTGGTGCGCGATTTCCGCACCGGCGACGACGCCACGCCGATCATCCTGATGGGCTATTACAACCCGATCTACATCTATGGCGTCGACGCCTTCCTCAAGGATGCGGTCGAGGCCGGTGTCGACGGGCTGATCGTCGTCGACCTGCCGCCGGAAATGGATGACGAACTGTGCCTGCCGGCGCTCGCCGCCGGCGTCAATTTCATTCGCCTGGCCACGCCGACCACCGACGACAAGCGCCTGCCGACGGTGCTGAAGAATACCTCGGGCTTCGTGTATTACGTGTCGCTGACCGGCATTACCGGCATGGCGATCGCCAATTACGACGCGGTCGGCGAGGCGGTCGCCCGCATCAAGCGCCATACCGACCTGCCGGTCGCGGTCGGCTTCGGCGTCAAGACGCCGGAAAACGCCGCCGCGATCGCGCGCGCCGCCGATGGCGTCGTGGTCGGCACCGCGCTGATCGATGCCGTGCGCGCCTCGCTCGACAGCGACAACCGTGCCACGGAAACGACAGTTTCAGCCGTCAGCACTCTGGTGAAAGCGCTGAGCGCCGGTGTGCGCAGCGTCAAGCGGATGGCGGCGGAGTGAGCAACATGAACTGGATCACCAATTACGTTCCGCCGCGCATCCGCAGCTTCCTCAAGCGCGACACGCCGGAAAACCTGTGGATCAAATGCCCCGAGACCGGGCAGATGGTGTTCCACAAGGATGTCGAGGCCAATCTCTGGGTCATTCCCGGCTCCGAGCACCATATGCGGCTCAACGCCAAGGACCGGCTGGCACTGACCTTCGACGACGGCGCCTATGAGGATATCGCGCTGCGCGACGTGGCGCTCGACCCGCTGAAGTTCCGCGACGAGAAGCGCTATGTCGATCGGCTGCGCGATGCGCGCACCAAGACGAGCATGCAGGACGCGGTCAAGATCGGCGTCGGCGCCATCGAGGGGCTCGAGGCCACGGTCGGCGTGCAGGATTTCGCCTTCATGGGCGGCTCGCTCGGCATGGCGGCGGGCGAAGCGCTGATCACCGGCATGCAGACGGCCGTCGAGCGCAAGCTGCCCTTCATCCTGTTCGCGGCCTCGGGCGGCGCGCGCATGCAGGAGGGCATCCTGTCGCTGATGCAGTTGCCGCGCACCACCGTCGGCGTGCAGATGCTGCGCGCGGCGAAGCTGCCCTATATCGTCGTGCTGACCAACCCGACCACCGGCGGCGTCACGGCGTCCTACGCCATGCTCGGCGACGTGCATATCGCCGAGCCCGGCGCGCTGATCGGCTTTGCCGGGCCGCGCGTCATCGAGCAGACGATTCGCGAAAAGCTGCCCGAGGGCTTCCAGCGCTCCGAATATCTGCGCGAGCACGGCATGGTCGATCTCGTCGTGCACCGGCGCGACATGCGCGCGACGCTGGCGCGCATCTGCCGGCTGCTCACGAAACAGGCCGCGCCGGACGCAGCGTGAAACCGCTCCCGCTCCATTCCGAGGCGATGATGGCGCGCTTCCTGGCGCTCCACCCGAAAAAGATCGACCTGTCGCTCGACCGCATGTGGCATGTGCTGGAGCGGCTCGGCAATCCGCAGAACGCGCTGCCGCCGGTGATCCATGTCGCCGGCACCAACGGCAAGGGCTCGACGATCTCGTTCATGCGCGCCATGCTGGAGGCGGCCGGCAAATCGGTGCATGTCTTCACCTCGCCGCATCTGGTGCGCTTCCACGAGCGCATCCGGCTTGGCGAGCGCGGCAAGCCCGGCCGGCTCGTCAGCGAGGAAAAGCTCGTCGATGCCTTCAGCCGGGCCGAGATCGCCAACGGCCAGCAGCCGATCACCGTGTTCGAGATCACGACCGCCGCGGCTTTCCTGCTGTTCAGCGAGCACCCGGCCGACGTGCTGCTGCTCGAAGTCGGCCTCGGCGGGCGCTATGACGCCACCAACGTCATCGAGCGGCCGCTGGCCAGCGTGATCACGCCGGTATCGCTCGACCATATGGAATATCTCGGCGACACGATCGCCAAGATCGCGCTCGAGAAAGCCGGCATCCTGAAACCGGGCGCGCCCGGCATCATCGCGGCCCAGAGCCTCGAGGGCCGCATGGCGATCGAGCGCGAGGCGGCAAGGCTCGGCGCGCCGCTGATCATCGGCGGCCAGGATTTCGGCACGCATGAAGAGGCCGGCCGCCTCGTCTACCAGGACGAGCACGGGCTGATCGACCTGCCGCTGCCGCGCCTGCTCGGGCGCCACCAGCACGACAATGCCGGCACGGCGATCGCGGCGCTGCGCACCGCCTTCGGCCCCGGCTTTCCGCTCGCGGCGATCGAGAAAGGCGTGCCGCAGGCCGAATGGCCGGCGCGCCTGCAGCCGTTGTCGCGCGGCCCGCTCGTCGATCTCGCGCCGGCCGGCGCCGAACTCTGGCTCGATGGCGGCCACAATATCGATGGCGGCCGCGTGCTCGCCGCAGCACTCGCCGAATTCGAGGAGAAGTCGCCGCGCCCGCTGGTGATGATCTCAGCCATGCTGGTGACCAAGGATGCGATCGGCTTCTTCTCATCCTTCAAGGGGCTGGCGAAGCAGATCTCGGCCGTCACCATCCCCGGCCATGAGGCGATGCGCGCGGCCGAAGACGTGGCGGCCAACGCGACGCTCGCCGGGCTGTCGGCCAGCACGAGCGCCTCGGTCGAACAGGCGCTCGCCACGCTGGCGCGCCAGCAATGGCCGGTCGCGCCGCGCATCATCATCTGCGGCTCGCTCTATCTCGCCGGCGAGGTGCTGCGGCTCAACGGCAACGAGCCGGTTTAAAGCGGGCGCTGACGGCTGGGTCCCGGCTCAAGGCCGGGACAAAATCCCGCGAGAAACAACGGCCGTCTTGTGCCGAGCCTTGATCCCACCCCCAGTGTCGTTCCCGCGAAGGCGGGAACCCAGAACCGCCGGCGTATGCGGCTCCTGGATTCCCGATCGACCTGACGGTCGTCGGGAATGACACTGATAACAATACGCCTTTCTGAAGCGGGATCGGCCGGTCGAGCCGGCCGATGACGGCTGCGGTGGTGGGCGTTGTTTTCTCCACCGTCATGGGCGGGCTTGACCCGCCCATCCCGACGCGAAACCCGCAAACGCCACAGCCCAAACAAAAAGGCCCTCCGGAGGAGGGCCTTGGCGTTCTGAAATCGCTCCAGCGTTCAGATCGAGGACGAGATCCACTTCGACAGGTCGCCCTTCGAGGCGGCGCCGACCTTGGTGCCGGCGACCTTGCCGTCCTTGATCACCATCAGCGTCGGGATCGAGCGGATGCCGTATTTGGCGGCGACTTCCGGGTTCTCGTCGACGTTCAGCTTGGCGATCTTGACCTTGCCGGCCATGTCGGTGGCGATTTCCTCGAGCGCCGGCGCGATCATGCGGCACGGCCCGCACCACGGCGCCCAGAAATCGAGCACCACGGGGGTCGGCTCGCCGAGCACGGACTTGTCGAAATTGGCATCCGTCGCGGTAATGATGGCGTCGCTCATGACGAAAAACTCCTTCGGGCGCACGCATCACGCGCCGCCGCTTCACCTACTAGCTATGGAGAGCCGGCGGGCGCGTCAAGGTTCTCCCGCGGCGCCGCGCGTGTTCTCCCGCACGCTTCCAACCAGATGTAGTGCGGCGTCAAGCGAGGCACACGATATCTCGACAATCTCCGGCAGTGCCGTCCAGATCACGATGCAGCGAACCGGCCGGCCGGGCTGGAGCTTGATCAGCAGGGCGCGATAGGCGGCAAGCTGGGCGAGGATCGCCGGCGGCATGGCGGCGCGATCGCGCGGCGGGCGCCCGGTCTTGAAATCGGCGATCAGCACCGCATCGGGCAGGATGGCGAGCCGGTCGATCTGGCCATTGACCGCGACCAGGCCACGGGCCCCAAGATCGATCTCGCCGGCGACCGCGACCTCAGCGCGCGAGCCCGGCCCGAACAGCGGCGCGGCCTGCGGATGCGCGAAGAGCGCCAGCACGGTCTCGACCAGGCCGGCAGCCGCCTCGGCCAGGCCCCAGCGCTCGAGCAGCGCCACGCCGGTGTCGCGGCGGCGTTCGGGCGGCACGTTCGGCAGCAATTCGAACAGCCGGTGCAGCGCGATGCCCTGCCTGCGCGCCGCGCCATCAACCGCAACAGCACCCGCCGGCAGCGTCGCCGCCTCGCCCGCCAGCAGGCGCGACGGGCTGAGCGGCGGCGGCGCCATGTGCTCGCGCGGCGCCGGGCGCGCGAGCCAATCCGGCAAAGCCGGTTCCGGCGGGGCAGGCTTGGCCGGCGCCACGCTTTCGGCCGGCGCAGGCTCGGGCGCGGCGCGGCGCCATTGCAGCACCTCGCCCTCGCCGTCTTCCGCCGCGACCTGGTGCAGCAGCCCGGCGCCGCCGGCCTCGTTCAGCGCGATATCGATCAGATTGTACCAGACCGGGGCCTTGACTTCGCGCTTGCCGTGATAGCCGGCCACGTAAAGCCGGTCGCCGGCCCGCGTCATGGCGACATAGAGCAGGCGGCGATATTCGTCCCAGTTCGCCTCGCGCTGGCGCAGGCGCTCGGCCTGCACGGGCGCGGCATCCTCCTTCGCGCCCGGCGCCCAGACCGGCAGCATGGCGCCATCAGGCCCGGCCAGCCCGAGCAGGGGGCTGTCATGCTGGGCCATTGGCTGGCTGAACGTGTCGGCGAGGAACACGACGCGCGCCTCCAGCCCCTTGGCGGCATGCACGGTCATGACGCGCACCGCGTCGCCGGCGGCATCCATGTCGCGCTTGACGGTGCGGTCCTCGGCCTCGATGCGGTCGAGGAAGCCGCGCAGCGAGGGCGGCGCCTTGAGGCCGTAGCCCTGCGCATCGGCGAGGAACACGTCGATCGCTTCCGCCGCATCGAGGCCAAGGCGGGCGGTGAGGTCATGGCGGCCGCGATCGCGCCCGAGCACGGTGGCATAGAAGGTGAAGGGGTCGGCCTCGCGCGCCAGCGCGCGCCAGCGTTCCAGCCTGGCCGATACGGCACGGTGGCGCGGCTCATCGGAAGCCGCCAGCGCCGCCCACAGGCTCGCCTTGCGGCCGGGCGCGAGCGCGATCAGGTCATTGTCGTCGAGGCCGCAGAACGGCGATTTCAGCAGCGCCGCCACGGTCAGGTCGTCCTCGGGCAGCAGCATGGCGCGGCCGAGCGCCATCAGGTCCATCACCGCGATATGATCGGCGAGCTTAAGCCGGTCGGCGCCGGCGACGGGCACACCCTCGCGCTTCAGCGCCCGGATCACCGCCTCGAAGAAGGCATTGCGGCGCCGCACCAGGATCATCACGTCGCCGGCGCAGATCGGCGTGCCGTCATCGGCGTAACGGTCGCCACGGGCGAGCCAGCCGGCGATGCGGCGCGCGATGCGGCGCGCGAGCAGCACCAGCGGCGCCGTTTCGAGCGGCACGTCGATGCCCTCGTTCGAAAAGCCCTCTTCCGGCTCCTGCGGCACGACCGGCGGCCACAGTTCGACCAGGCCGGGCGCCTTGCCGCGCGCGCTGTCATGGGGCGGCGGCAGCAGGCCGAGCGAGGACAGGCCGCGACTGCGCTCGGCATCGCCGAACACGCGATCGACGGCATTGAGCACATCGGCGGTCGAGCGGAAGGACAGTTTCAGCTCGAGATCGGCAAAGGCCTCGCCGCCATGCTTCACGGCGGCACGGAAATGCTGGCGCGCGGCGTCGAACTCGCGCGGATCGGCACCCTGGAACGAGTAGATAGACTGTTTCTCGTCACCGACCGCGAAAACCGAGCGGTGCTGGTTGCCGGCGCCCTCGCCGGCAAAGAATTCGGCGGTCAGCGCCTTGAGGATCGTCCATTGCAGCGGGCTGGTATCCTGCGCCTCGTCGACGAGCAGGTGGTCGATGCCGCCATCGAGCTTGTAGAGCACCCAGGCGGCGTCGGCGCGCTCGAGCAGCGTGGCGGTGCGCGCGATCAGGTCGTCGAAATCGAGCCAGGCGCGGCGGCTCTTCTCGGCCTGCATGCGGGCGGCGACCGCCTGGGCGAGCCGGAACAGCGCCTTGCTGCGCTCGACCGCAGCGGCGGCGCGGCGCGCCTCGAGCAGCATCACCACGCGCGCGGCTTCGTGCTCGAGCTGTTCGGCGAGCGCCGGGTTGGCCTTGGCGACCGCCTGCGTGACGAGGCTTTTGCGCGCCTCCAGCTTGGCGGTCAGGAAGATGGCGCGATAGGCCGCCGCCTCGGCCGCGACCTCGTCCGGCACGGTGCTGGCGACAAGCCGCGCCGCCAGATCGAGATCGGTCTTTTTCCCGGTTTCTCTGACCAGCGCGGCGATGTCCGTGCGCGCGTTGCGCACGATGCCCGCGTCCAGCGTGGCGCGGTCGATCGCGGCGACGGTCTCGTCCGCGCCGAGCCCTAGCGCATGACGCAGGCCCGCCGCATAAGCGTCCTCGTCCGGCCGGCCGGCAAAGGCCGGCACGGCGCGTGCGATGAGCCCGTGCAGGGTGCCGAGCGTGGTTTCCTCGGCGACGCGGGCCAGCGCCAGGCCGAGCGGCCCGTCCGGCGCGCGCAGGGCCGCGCGCATGGTGTGGTCCACGGCGCGGGCCAGAAGCGCGGCGGCATCGGCCTCGTCGAGCACGGTGAAGGTCGCCGGCACGTTGGCCTCGAGCGGGAAGACATGCAGCAGCCGCTCGCAGAAGGCGTGGATAGTCTGGATGCGCAGGCCGCCCGGCGTCTCGACAGCGAGCGCGAACAGGCGCCGCGCCAGCGCCAGCCGCCAGGCTTCCGGCGCGCCACCGGTCAGGCCGGCGATCTTTTCGGTGAGCGCGGCATCGTCGAGCGCCACCCAGGCGGCAAGCTCGGCGAAGATGCGGTTCTGCATGTTGGCGGCGGCCGCCTTGGTGAAGGTCAGGCACAGGATACGGGCCGGATCGACATTTTCCAGCAGCAGCCGGATGACGCGGCGCGTCAGCACATAGGTCTTGCCGGAACCGGCATTGGCCGAGACCCAGACGGAGGAGCGCGGATCGATGGCGCTGTCCTGCAAGGCCTTCGTATCGGCCGGGATGACGAAGCGGCCATCGCTCATGCCTCGCCCTCCTCGCCATCGTCATCGGCGGCACCCGCCGTCTCCGACCATTCCTTGACGCGGGCGAGATGGTCGTAATCGCCGAATTCCTGGCGCTTGCGCGGCATGCGCCGCGACAGGTAACCCTCGGCCGGGTCGCGGTAGCGCGTCAGCGTCTCGATCAGCTTCGCCAGATGCGCCTCGCACAGCGCCTGCAAGGTCTGGTCCTTCGGCTGGATGGCGCGCTCCTCTCCGCCGGCGCCACGGCCGGACAGCCGGAGATAGATCAACTCGGCGACCTCACCGGCCGGCACATCCTTGAAGGCGCCGCCGGCGATCATCGCCGCTTCGAGGGTGAGCTGCGGCGAACGCCCGGTGACGACCTCGGCGACACCCGGCGGCATGCCGGTCTTGTAATCGATCACGGCGAGGCGGCCGTCGCGCATCAGGTCGATGCGGTCGGCCCGGCCGGTGAGCCGGAAGGCGCTTGCATCGCCGAGCGTCAAGGCGAGCGCGCCGGAAATCTCGACGCTGCTGCGCATGGTATCGGCGGCGCGCGCCTCCTCCCAGCCGGCGAGCCAGGCGGCGATGCGCAGGTAGCCCGGCCACCAGAAACCGGCAACCTCCGGATCATCCATGAACGGCGCGAACACGGTGCGGCCGGCGGCGAGCAGGCGGGCATGGCGGTCGCCATCCGCATCCGCACGCATAGAGGCGTGCAGCGCCTCATGCACGAGATTGCCGCGATCGGCCGCTGTGAAGCCGGGCGCAAGCGCCTCGAGGGGGGCGAGATCGAGGATATGGCGGGCGAAGATGGCATAAGGGTCGCGGTACAGCGTCTCGATGGCGGTGACCGACAGGCGCTGCGGCCGCAAAGCCAGCGGCGGCGTCGGCGCCGGAATCGCCCTCGCCCTGGCCGCTGCCCGCCACGTCATGTGGCCGGTCGAGCCGGCGGGCGAGTGCCAGCGTCGCCGCGCCACGCATGCACGCAGGGTCGATATGCGCACCGCAAAACGCCGACAGTCGCTGCAGGAAGCGCGCCGGCACGCTGGGTGCGCCCTCGACGCGCATGGCGCGGGTCAGCACGACCTCTGGCGCGCCGAGCCCTTGCGCGAAATCATGCGCGGTCTGGCCCAGCCGGCGCTCGGGCGGATCGAGGCCGAGTTCGGCGCGCATCTGCCGGTTGAGGAACACGTCGTTGCGCGCCGCCGGCGGCCAGGTGCCCTCGTTCAGGCCGCCGAGCACCACAAGATCGACCGAGAGCAGGCGCGCTTCCAGCAGGCCGAAAATGCGCAGGCGCGCATGGCCACCGCCGCGCGGCGGAATGGCGACGCCGGCCAGCAGCGCATCGAGCAGGCCACCAAAGCTGCCCGGCGCCAGCACCAGCCCGCAGCCGCCGGTCTCGACGATCTCGTCAAGCCGCGCCAGCAGGGCGGCGCCATCCGGCCGGGCGGCGAAGTCATGGTCGGCGGCCTCGCGTTCCGTCAGGGCGGCGACGCTATCGCCGAGCGCGCGCGCGCCATCGTGGATCGGGCACTCGGCCGCCAGAGCCGTGGCCAGCGGCGCCAGCGCGGCGGCAAGACGCTCGAGCAGCGCTCCGGCCGCGGCAAGGCGGCCGGCGTCGATGCGGCGCAGTGGCGCCGGGCTGCGGCCATCGACGGCGCGCGCGCCGGCGCCCCCGAGCGCGACGCTGAGGCCGGCGAGCCCCGGTTTCAGGCGCTGGCCGCGCAGCACGGCGATTTCGAGCGCGGCGCGGGCGGCCGCCAGACGCGCCGGCGGCCAGCCGAGCGCCAGATCGCGGTGGGCAAGCAGTTGCACCAGCGCGCCCGCCGCGAAATCGCTCTCGACCACGGCGAGCGCGAGGCGGGCGAGGCTGCCGGCCGGGCTCAGCGCCAGATCCGCGCCGGCGCTATCCTCGGCCGCGATATCCCAGCGCGCCAGTTCGCCGGCGACGCGCCGGGCAAGCTGGCGGTCGGGCGTGACCAGCGCCGCGGTGCGGCCGGCATGTTCGAGCGCGCCGCGCAGCGTCAGCGCGATCGCCAGCGCCTCCTCATGCTCATCCGTCGCCTCGACCAGCGTGACGCCGGCCAGCGCCTGCGTGAAAGTCTCGGGCGCGATGCGCGTGCGTGCCGCCAGCCAGTCGTCGGTGCGCTCGGCCGGGCGCAGCGCCTGCGATACGATCGCGGCGCGCTGCTCCAGCGCCATCGGCGGCCAGCCGAGCACGCGCACCGCGCCGCGCGGCACCTCGAGCCGGTCGATCAGGCGCTTCAGCGCCGCCTGCGGATGGCCGGCGCGCCCTGCATCCATGCCCTTTTCGTCGCGTCCGCCGACTGCCTGCCAGCCGGCCTCGTCCAGCGCCGTATCGAGGCCGGGCAGCACGACGGCGCCGGCCGGCAGATGCGCGATGACCCGCATCAGCCGGGCCGTGGCGGGGATCGAGCCGGTCGAGCCGGCGACGATCACCGGCGTCATGGGCGGATTGGCGCTCAGGCGCTCGGCCTCGGCGGCGAGCAGCGCGTTCTGGCGCGCCGCTGCCTCCTCGAGATGCTGCTCGGCGAGATGGCGCGGCCAGGTCTCGCTGACGATGGTCAGGAAATCGGCGGTCAGACGCCAATAGGCGTCGTGATCGGGCGCAAGCGAGGCAAGCCGCGACCACGGCACGCCGGACAGGATCAACTCGTCAACAAGGCCAGCAAGTTCGCCGGCAAGGCCGAAAGCGTCGCCAAGCGTCGCGCCCACCGCCAGCGCCTCGGCGCTCTCGCGGCCGGGCACGGCGAGGGCGCGTTTGACGCCGGCGCTCCAGGCGGCGGTCAGTCGCGTCAGGTGGAAGCGCCGTTCCAGATCGGCGAGCGCGTGCGGGGCATCCGCCAGCCCGGCCGCATCGTCGAGCAGCAGCCCGTCCTCGATCTCGCTCAATCCGCCGAGCGGCCGGATGCGCGGCAGCAGCACCGGCCGGCCGGCGGTCCTGGCGAAGGCGGCGCGCAAACCCTGCGCCGCGCGCCGCGTCGGCACGTAGATCACGGCATCGGCGAGCGCGAAAGCGTCGTCGCGCAACGGCGCCGGCAGGCCGAGTTTCCCGTCGAGCAGGGAGGTTGCCAGCACGTCGAGGAAATCGACGCCGGCCGGGATCGTCAGCAGGTTGGCGCTGGGGCGCAGGCCGCTCACAACACGTGGTCGGCGATGCAGGCATTGGCCTCATCGACCGCCGCCGGCGTGCCAACATGCATCCACCAGCCGTCGAGGCGCAGGCCGAACAGGCGGTTGCGGGCGATGGCCTCGTCGAACAGCCGGTTGAGCGAGAAGCGCTCCGGCATGGCGGCGAACAGTTCGCGCTTCCAGATACCGGCGCCGGCATAGGCAAACGGCGTGACCTCGCCCGGGCGCGGGCGCCGGAGCCGGCCGGCCTGGTCCATGGCGAAATCGCCGCGATTGCCCCAGCCGACCGAGGTCGTGGTCGGGGCGAGCAGCAGCAGGATATCCATCTCGTCCGGCTGCCAGGCCTCGATCAGCAATTCGAGATTGGAGCGCGGGCCATCGACCCAGATCGCATCGGCATTGAGCACGAAGAAGGTCTCGCCGAGTTGCGGCAGGGCCTTCAGCACGCCGCCGCCGGAATCGAGCAGGCGCGCGCGCTCGTCGGAAATGGCGATGGCCGGCCGCTTGCGCGCGGCCAGATGGGTTTCGAGCATATCGGCGAGGTAATGCACGTTGACGACGGCGCGCGACACGCCGGCATCGGCGAGCTTGTCGAGCAGGATGTCGATCATCGGCTGGCCGCCGACCTCGATCATCGGCTTCGGACGATCGTCGGTGAGCGGGCGCATGCGCGTGCCCAGTCCCGCCGCCAGCAGCATGGCGCTATCGATTGCCACGGGATTGTCGATGGTCATGGGGCGTCACGTCTCGGCCGGCGGCTCGAAGAGGATCGGCAGGCATTGCTCGTACCAGGCCTTGAGCGCGGCGAGATCGGGATGGGCAAGGCAGCGCAGGAGATACTGCTCCACGCGCGGCAGGTGTTCGAGATACTGCGATTTGCCGTCGCGCACCTGAAGCCGCGTGAAGATGCCGAGGATTTTCGTGGCGCGCTGGGCGCCGAGCGCGGCATAGGCGGTGGCGAAGCGCGACAGGTCGAAGCCCCCGTCCTGCGCCTGCCGGGCGCGCGCATATTGCGTCAGCAGTTGCAGTTCGAGGCGCGGATCGACGGTGACGCGCGCATCCTGCAACAGCGAGACGACATCATAGGCCGGGTGGCCGATGACGGCATCCTGGAAATCGAGCAGGCCGATGCGCGCCGTGCCCTCGCGCTCGGGCAGCCACATCAGGTTCGGCGAATGGTAATCCCTGAGCGTCCAGCTGCGCTCGCCCTCGACGATCTCGGAGAGCAGGCCGCGCCACAGGTTGACGAAAGTGGCGCGCGCCGAGGAGGAGATGTTCTTGCGCGCGATATGCGGCAGGTACCAGTCGGGCAGCAGCTCGACCTCGATGAGCAGCGCGTCGAGATCGTAGGGCTGGATGGTGTAATCCGCCTCGCCCGCGACCGGCAGGGTCGCCGGCTGGTCGAGCCCGTGCAGCTTCGCCAGCAATGCCGTCGCTTCCTCGTAGCGCTCGGGCACCGGCGCGCCGGCCTCGGCGATGAAGGCATCGCCGAAATCCTCGATGATCAGCAGGCCGGTCTTCAGGTCGGCGGCACGAATGGCCGGGGCCGAGAAGCCGCGCGCCGCCAGGCCGCCCGCCATGGCGACGAAGGCGGTGACATTCTCCGCCAGCCGCGCGATGGTGCTGTAGGACTTGCCCATCCTGATCGGCGGCCCGTCGGGCGCGGGCGGCGAAATCATCATGATCGCGGTCTCGCCGCCACGCGCCAGGCGCTCGTAGACGCGGTGGCCGGCATCGCCGGTGACATGGGCACGGTCGGCGCCGCGCCAGTCCGCCTGGTCGAGGATGCGGTCGATCGCCTTCATCGTCTGCACGCGGGCCGCGAAACTGCCATGGCCGGTGACGACGAGCACGCGATGCTCGGCGCCCTCCTCCGGCTCGAGGATCAGCGCCAGGTCCATGCGGTCGGGCGCGAGTGCGCTACCGGCGCGATCCGGCCATTCCACCAGCACGAGCGCGCCGTCGGCGGCCTCGTCCCAGCCGAGTTCCACCAGTTCGGAGGCATGCTTGATACGGTAGAGATCGGCATGCACGACGCGCATTCCCGGCGCGTCATAGACCTGCATCAGCGTATAGGTCGGGCTCGGCACCTCGAGGGTCGCATCGTCGAGCAGCGCGCGGATCATGGCGCGCGCCAGCGTGGTCTTGCCGGAGCCGAGATCGCCCGACAGCGTGACGAGGTCGCCGGGGCGCAACGCGCCGACCAGTTCCTGCGCCACCGCTTCGGTGGCGGCGAGGCTGGAGAGATCGACGACCCAGCTTGTCTCCCGCGAGGGCTGGGGGCGAGGCTCTTGCGCCATCAAAAATCCTCTCAGGCGGCGGCGCGGGCGGGTTCACCGCCGCTGATGGGAAAACGGCAGGTGACAGTGGTGCCCTGCCCCTCGACGGAATCGAGCGCCACGGTTCCCCCATGAAGCTCGACGAAGGAGCGCACGATGGCAAGCCCCAACCCGGCCCCCTTGTTGGCCCGCCCGATGGTATGCGTCTCGAAGCGCTCGAACACCTTCTCGATGATCTCGCGCGGGATGCCGCTGCCGTGATCGGACACTTCCAGCAGCACGGACCCCTGCTCGGCGCGCGCCTCGACCCGCACCGTCTGGCCGGCCTGCGAATAACCGATGGCGTTTTTCACCAGGTTGAACAGCACCTGCCGGATGCGCTTGCCATCGGCGACAAAGCGCGCGGCGGAGGGATCGATCCTGACCGCGACCTCGACATGGGCGCTTTCGATGCGCTCACGCAGGCCGGCAATGGCGGCATCGACGGATGCTTGCACGTCGACCGTGTCGAAATCGAGTTCGACGCTGCCGGCATCGATATTGGCGAGGTCGAGAATATCCTCGACCAGCGCCTTGAGCGTCTCGGAGGAGGAGGCGATATGGCTCAGATACTCGGCCTGCGGCGCGGTCAGCGGACCGGCGGCGCCGGCGGCGAGCGCCTCCGAGAAGCCGGTGATGTTCTGCAGCGGCGTGCGCAGCTCGTAGGACACGGTCTGCACGAAGTTGTTCTTGATCTGGCCGGCCGCCTCCAGCGCATCGTTGCGCTCCTTGAGCATGCGCTCGGCATGCACCGAATCCGACACGTCGGCGAAGGTGATCAGCGTCGCGCCATCCGGCAGCGGCGCGGTGGCGCAATCGATCACCATGCCGTCGGCGCGCTCGGTGCGCTGCGTCATCGGCTCGCGCGCATCCTGCAGGCCGGTCACCGCCTTGAGGATCGCGGCCCAGACCGGATCGGCGGCATGGGCCGCGCCCGAGCACGCGATCACGGCGTCGATATGCGGGTTGCCCGCCAGCTTGGCCGGATCGATGGCCCAGATGCGCGCGAAAGCCGGGTTGGAGAGCTTCAGCCGGCCATCGGAGCCGAACACGGCGACGGCCTCCTTGAGCGTATCGAGCGTTTCGCCCTGCACGCGGGAGAGCGCGTTGACGCGCGATTCGAGATGGAAGCGCTCGGTCACGTCATCGAACAGATAGGTGACGCCGCCCTGCGGATTGGGGTTGGTGACGACGCGCAGGGTGCGTCCGTCCGGCAGGTACCACCAGTTCTCCAGCGTATCGAGCGTGTGATAGCCCTCGAGCACGGCACGCTTCCAGCCACGGAAATCGGCCTGTTCGGGCAGGCGGCGCTCACTGCGCAACCGGTCGAGGATCTCGCCGTCGCCGGGCCGCGCCGCCAGGAAGGTGGCGTCGAGCTGCCACAGCGCGCGGTAGGCCTCGTTGTAGAATTGCAGGCGCTGGGCAGAATCGAAGATCGCCACCGCCGCCGGAAGCTGATGCAGCGTGCGGACGTGGTTCTCGATCTGGCTGGCGAGGCCGAGCCGGATCGCCTCGCGTTCGGTGATATCGGTGGCGATACCGCCGCTGCCATGCTCGAGCGCCACGTCGACAATATCGAAAACGAGCTTGTCGCCGCCGGCGACGGTGGCGGTGCGGCCCTTGAACGGCGCGCCGGCCGCGCGCAACTGGGCCGCCTCGGTGCGCGTAGCGATATCGACCAGTTCCGTGCCGTGCTCGACCGCGACCGCAGCGCTCGCCGCCTCGACGGCGCGGGCGTAGGCGGCGTTGACCCAGCTCAGCCGGCCATCGGCGCCACGCAGCCAGAGCGGCTGGGGAATGGCATCGAGCAGGCCGTTCAGCCCCGCGACCTCGCGCTGCAAGGCCTCGAAGCGATCTTCCAGTTCGGCAAGCGCGGCGCGCTCGGCCGTCAACTCGCGCAGGCGCAGCAGCGCCCGGCCGGCGAAGGTCAGCCCCTTGATATCGATATAGCGCCCGGCCGTGGTTTCCACCGTCATGGCGAAACCCTCGCCCTGGCTCTTCAGGCGATCGACGGCGTGATCGAGAGCGCCGGCCTGCGGCGCGGGCAACCAGCTTCCGAAGCCGAGCAGGCGGCGCGGAATCGCCAGGCCAAGCACGCCCAGCACATCGCCAATGATCTCCGGCTCGGCCTCGCGGCCGGACCAGGTGACGAGAATTTGCTGCTCGGAGGCGAGAATCAGGTCGGCGCGCTCCTTCTCGAGCGAGAGCTCGGCGATGCGCGCCTTCTGCCGGGCGTCCTGCGCGACCCATTTATGGCGGCCGCGCACATGGACGATCGCGGTCGTGGTGGCGAACACCACCAGCCCGACGAGGCTGAGGCCAAGCACGCCCTGGTGATCGGGATGGGTCAGGGCGGCGGCATCGAAACCAAGGCGCAGGCCGAGGCTGTCGAGCCCAGCCGCATGCGCCGCGGAGCCGGCCGCCGCCAGCGTCAGCCCGGCCGGAAGCAGGCGGCGCAAGGACAAGGCCGCCCGATGCGCCACGGTTTTCGAATCTGGCCGCCCGGGAGCGCGCCGCTCGCCCATCAACCCGCCCTCTTGTCACCAGCCCCAAGCGCCGCCCGCGCCGAATCACCCCGCGCCGGCACCGCCTCGAATCAGGCTCACCATACCTTTCGCCCGACTCAGTCAGGAAGTGGTTAATGCCGGCTTAATCGAAGAAATTTCCGGCGATTCGGGGCGATTCAGCGCAAATCCACATCTAGCGGGCGACGGCGGCCCAAGCAGCTATATGTAGACGCGCAGACAAAAAGGCCCCGGCATGCCGGGGCCTCTTCGCGTGTCTGTCTTTGCACTCCGCCTCATCCTGAGCTTGTCGAAGGATGGTCCGGAAAGCGCCAGGCTGGAGCATGCTTCGACAGGCTCAGCATGAGGGGGAGTTTAAGCGGGAGTTCAGAAAACTGACGCGCCTGCTCAGTAGCGGTAGTGATCGGCCTTGAACGGGCCTTCCTGCTTCACGCCGATATAGTCGGCCTGGTCCTTGCGCAGCTCGGTGAGCTTGACGCCGATCTTGGCGAGGTGGAGGCGCGCGACCTTCTCGTCGAGCGCCTTCGGCAGCACGTAGACCTCGCGCTTGTACTTGCCGTCCTTGTTGTTGGCGAACAGCTCGATCTGGGCCAGCGTCTGGTTGGTGAAGGAGGCCGACATCACGAAGGAGGGATGGCCCATGGCATTGCCGAGATTCACCAGGCGGCCTTCCGACAGCATGATGATGCGGTGGCCGTCGGCGAACTCGATCTCGTCGACCTGCGGCTTGATATTGGTCCATTTCAGGTTCTTCAGCGAGGCGATCTGAATCTCGTTGTCGAAATGGCCGATATTGCACACGATGGCGCGGTCCTTCATGGCGCGCATGTGCTCGATGGTGATGATGTCCTTGTTGCCGGTGGCGGTGACGAAGATGTCGGCCTGGGGCGCGGCATCCTCCATGGTCACGACCTGATAGCCTTCCATCGCCGCCTGCAGGGCGCAGATCGGGTCGATCTCGGAGACCATGACGCGGCAGCCGGCCTGGCGGAGCGAAGCGGCCGAGCCCTTGCCGACGTCGCCGAAGCCGGCGACCATGGCGACCTTGCCCGACATCATGACGTCGGTGCCGCGGCGGATGCCGTCGACGAGCGATTCACGGCAGCCATAGAGATTGTCGAATTTCGACTTGGTGACGCTGTCATTGACGTTGATGGCCGGCCACAGCAGCGTGCCGGCCTTCTGCATGTCGTAGAGGCGGTGCACGCCGGTGGTGGTCTCTTCCGAGACGCCCTTGATGCTCGCGGCGATGCCGGCGAAATAGCCCTTGGGCTTGTCCTTGAGCTGCTTCTTGATGAGCGCGAAGAACACTTCCTCTTCTTCCGAGCCCGGCTTGTCGAGGAAGGCGGTGTCGCCGTTCTCGGCGCGCAGGCCGAGATGGACATACATGGTGGCGTCGCCGCCATCGTCGAGGATCATGTTCGGGTGCAGGGCTTCGCCGTCCTTTGCGCCGTGCCAGTCGAACAGCCGGGCGGTATAGTCCCAATAATCCTTCAGCGTCTCGCCCTTGACCGCGAAGACCGGGATGCCGGCGGCGGCGATGGCGGCGGCGGCGTGGTCCTGCGTCGAATAGATGTTGCACGACACCCAGCGGATATCGGCGCCGAGCGCCTTCAGCGTCTCGATCAGCACGCCGGTCTGGATCGTCATGTGCAGCGAGCCGGCGATGCGCGCGCCCTTGAGCGGCTGCTTCGGGCCATACTCCTCGCGCGTCGCCATCAGGCCGGGCATTTCCGTTTCGGCGAGCGAGAGCTCCTTGCGGCCGAAATCGGCCAGAGTGATATCCTTGACGATGTAATCGGTGGCAGACATGGCGCTCTTTCCGGGCTTCGTGGGGCTGTTGCGGGAGATCGGCCGCGTCTATAGCAGCGCGCCACGCCGGACGCAATAAAGACATAAGGATTTCTTTATATCGCTCTTGCCGCCTTATGACGGTCGCGACAACACATAGGCGAGCGCTGAGAGCATGATCAGGCCGACCAGCGCGCCTGTAACCGGGCCGGGCCGGACGGCCGCAAGAAACACCAGGAAGCCGCTCGCCACGCCGCCAAGCGCCAACGCTTTCGCCTTGCGCGGAATTGCTCCACGCGCGCGCCATTGGGCGAGAACCGGGCCGAAGCGCGGATGGCGCAGCAGCCAGGCCTCGAATCGCGGCGAGGAGCGCGCGAAGCAACCGGCAGCCAGGATCAGGAAGGGCGTCGTCGGCAGCACCGGCAAAAAAGCGCCGATAAAGCCGAGCGCGATACAGGCCAGCCCGAGGGTGAAATACAAGGCACGCATCAGCCCGGCCGCCGAAGCGCTATTCGTCCTCGCCGAAGCGGTTCGAGATCAACTCGGTCAGGGCATCGAGCGCCTCGTTGGCATCCGCCCCCTTGGCGACGAGCACGACGGTGGTGCCGAGGCCGGCGCCCAGCGTCAATATGCCCATGATCGAGGTGGCGCCGACCGTCTCGCCGCAGCGCGTGACGGTGATGGCGGAACTGAAACGCTCGGCGCATTGCACGAATTTGGCCGTGGCGCGCGCATGGAGGCCCTTGCGGTTGACGATCAGGACCTCGCGCATCTCCGCGCCGTCTGGGACGGGGGCCGGCGGGCAATCGTCGTCGAAACCGTCAGACAATCCGGGTACGCCTGGCTCTACTTTCCGGCGAGCACGCGGCTCGCGACATTGATATATTTGCGCCCGGCATCTTGGGCCTGAACCACGGCGTCGGCAAGAGGGCTTTCGCCGCGCACGCTGGCGAGCTTGATCAGCATCGGCAGGTTGATGCCGGCCACGACCTCGACATTCGAGCCGTTCATCGCCGAAATCGCCAGATTCGACGGCGTGCCGCCGAACATGTCGGTCAGCAGCACGACGCCGGCGCCGGTATCGACATTGTGGATCGCTTCCACAATGTCGCCACGGCGCAATTCCATATCGTCATCAGGGTCGATGGTGATCACCTCGACCTGCTGCTGAGGACCGACCACATGCTCGAGGGCTGATCGAAATTCTGCTGCCAGGCGTCCATGGGTCACGAGGACCATACCGATCATAGTGAAACCTTGCTTTCGACGGGCACATCCCCGCCCATGGGGTCGCCTATCTTGTGCAGCGCGAAGAAAAATTCAAGCGAGCAACCCGCGACATCGCGCCATCCTGTTTATAATAGCCCTGAAACCAAAAAGTTTCCACTCGCTCAATCAGCCAATTGTCGCGGTTGACGGGCAGAAACGGCAGCAAAACGCCCGTGACGGCCTGCTGCAGGGCGGCCGGTTCCGGCAGGCGCGCCGGCACCTCCTCGACCAGCTCGATGACGGCGCGCAGCACGCAAGCGCGCTCATGCGCCACCGGCACGAGGCCGAGGCCGCGCATTTCGAGGCTGCCGGCGATGGCCGGATGCGGCATTGCCACCACGCGCCCGGCCATGGGCGCGACGCGCACGCGGTCGTCGGCGACATGGGCGGCGAAGCGCCCGGCCGCCTGCCAGCGCGCGACGAGGCCATGCGCGAGCATCGACTTGCCGGCGCCGCTCGGCCCACGAATCAGCAGCCCGCCGGCGCCGAGCAGCACGCAGCTGGCATGCAGCGTTTCGCTCAATCCGGCACGCTCACGCTTCCGTCGCTCATGCTTCGGTCCTGCCGGCGAGCGCGGGGAGCGTGACGACGAAACGGGCGCCGAGCACCGCGCTCGTGCCCTTGCGCGTGCGGTTCTGGGCCACGATACGGCCGCGATGCGCCTCGACGATCTGGCGCGAGATCGACAGGCCGAGCCCTGAATTCTGGCCAAAGCCCTGATCGGGCCGATCGGTATAGAAGCGCTCGAAGATGCGGGTCAGCGCCCGTTCCGGGATGCCCGGCCCGTCATCGTCGACGATGACCTGCACCATGTCCGCGCTGCGCGAGCAGGTGACGCGCACCGAGGAGCCCGGCTCCGAGAACGAGCGCGCATTGTCGATCAGGTTGTTGAAGACCTGGCCGAGCCGGCTGTCCTGGCCCATGACGAGATAGGCGTCGTTGCCGAGATTGGACGGCTTGACCACGAGCACGATCGAGACGCCGCATTCGCGCTTGAGGCCATTGGCGACCGAGACCACGGTTTCCAGCACGCGGGCGACATTGACCGGCTCGGCATCGAGGCGGCCGAGTTCGGCATCGAGGCGCGAGGCATCGGAAATATCGCTGATCAGCCGGTCGAGCCGGAGCACGTCGTGCTGCACGACGGCGAGCAGGCGGGCACGCGATTCCTCGTTGCGGGCGAGCGGCAGCGTCTCGACGGCGCTGCGCAGCGAGGTCAGCGGGTTCTTCAACTCATGCGCGACATCGGCGGCGAAGCTTTCGATCGCCTCGATGCGGCCGTAGAGCGAGCGCGTCATCTCGCGCAGCGCCACCGAAAGATGGCCGATCTCGTCGGAACGCGCCGAATAATCCGGGATTTGCAGCCGGAGCCGGGTCTTGCCGCCGCGGCGCATGCGCTCGGCCGCATCGGCCAGACGCCGGATCGGCTCGGCGATGGTGCCGGCAAGCAGGATCGACAGCACCAGGATCACCACCGAGGCGATGCCGAACACCAGCAGGATGCCCATGCGCTCGCGGGCGATGACCTGGTCGATATCGCCTTCCTGGGTCGAGAGCAGCAGCGCGCCGCGCACGATCTTGAAACGCTGGATCGGCACCGCGACGAAGACGAAGGTCTGGCCCTTGGAGTTGATGCGCACCACGGTGGCGGTCTTGGCCTGTTGCAGGGCGCGCATCACTTCCGGGTACATCTTGCTGGTCGAGAGTTCGTCCGAGACCGGCAGTTCGACCCGGCCGAAACGGCGCTTGAAACTGTTCCACGAGCGCTCGAGCAGCGTGGTGCCCTCGCTTTGCAGCGGCGGCAGGTCCTGGCGGCGGATATTGCCCCGGAAGAAGAAATCGCGCGAATCGACGAGCAGGTTGCCGTCGCGGTCGAAGACGCGGGCGCGCGTGCGCGTCGGCGTGACGAGCCGGCGCAGGATCGGCGCGACACGCTCCGGGTTGAGCGAGAATTCGAGCGCCGAGTTGAAATCCTCCGGCGTCTGCGCGGTCTCGCCGGCCTGCAATTGCAGCAATTTGTCGATGTCGAGCGTGACGGTATCGCCCTCGACCGTGGCCGAGGCCGCGACCGCGCCGGCGATGATCTCGCCCTGGATCAACAGGCTCTGCACGCGGGCATCGATCAGGCCCTCGCGGGTCTGGTTCAGCCACAGGAAGCCGACCAGCATGGTGATCAGGCCGGCCAGGTTCAGGACGATGATGCGCCGCGTCAGACTCGAGGACAGGCCGCGCACCAGGATGCGGGCCATGCGCCGGATGCGGAGCCAGACGCGCACGCCAAACGGCTTGCGGGCCACGACGACCGGTTCGACCGTCTCGGCCTCGACGAAACTCTCGGTATCGGGCGGCGGGCGGTCGAGCATGGTCTCCTTCGCCGGTTTTGCGCGGTCAGTCTTCCTTGAAGCGGTAGCCGACGCCATACAACGTCTCGATCATCTCGAAATCGTCGTCGACCTGCTTGAACTTCTTGCGCAACCGCTTGATGTGGCTGTCGATGGTGCGATCATCGACATAGACCTGATCGTCATAGGCCGCATCCATCAAGGCGTTGCGGCTCTTCACCACACCCGGGCGCTGCGCCAGCGCCTGCAGGATCAGGAACTCGGTCACGGTCAGGGTAACCTGCTCGCCCTTCCAGGTGCAAGTATGCCGCTCGGGGTCCATGCGCAACTGGCCGCGCTCCAGCGCGCGCGCATCGCTTTCCTTGGTCGGCGCGGCATCGCGGGCGCCGGCCCGGCGCAGCACCGCCTTGACGCGCTCGACGAGCAGGCGCTGCGAGAACGGCTTGTGGATGAAATCGTCGGCGCCCATCTTGAGCCCGAACAATTCGTCGATCTCCTCGTCCTTCGAGGTCAGGAAGATCACCGGCATGTCGGATTTCTGGCGCAGGCGGCGCAGCAGTTCCATGCCGTCCATGCGCGGCATCTTGATATCGAAGATCGCGAGATCCGGCGGATTCTGGCGCAAGCCATCGAGAGCCGAGGCGCCATCCGTGTAGGTCTGGATGCGATAGCCCTCGTTTTCCAGGGCGATCGAAACAGAGGTCAGGATGTTGCGGTCATCGTCGACAAGGGCGATCGTGGGCATGAGTCACTCTAAAACGTTACGGATGTCGCGGACTTTAGAACAAACGCAGGCCAGATTATGGCAAGGCACAATAGCACGATTTGCCTTCGCCGCGAGAGCGCGATAAATCGCCCCTCACAATGGCTCTCGAACCGATCCGTCCCACCGACGATACCGCCCGCGCCACGGCGCGCCGCCTGCTGCGCATCACCGCCGCCGCCTCGCTCGGCACGCTCGACGCCGAGGGTTTTCCGGCCGTCACGCTGACCACGATGGCGACCGCGTTCGACGGCACGCCGCTGCTGCTGGTCTCCGGCCTCTCGGCCCATACCCGCAACCTCAAGGGCGATACGCGCGTGTCGCTGCTGGTGGCGCAGACCGGGCGCGGCGACCCGCTCGCCCACCCGCGCATGAGCGTGTTCGGCCACGCCGAAATACTGGAGCATGCCGAGGCCGAGCGGCTCGGCTTCACGCGGCGCTATCTGGCGCATAACCAGAAGGCCGCGCTTTATGTCGGGCTGCCGGATTTCCGCTTCGTGCGCATCAATATCGCGCGCGCCAGCCTGAATGGCGGCTTCGGCAAGGCTTACGAACTGGTGCCGGCCGACCTGCTCTGCGACGCCGCAGCCAGCGCCGATCTTGCCGCCACCGAAGCCGACGCCATCGCCCATCTCAATGACGACCACGCGGAAGCGCTCAGCCTCTATGCCGAGCGCTTCTGCCGCATGGAAAGCGGGCGCTGGCGCGCGACGGGGCTCGACCCCGAGGGGCTGAACATGCAGGCCGGCGACCAGCGCGCCCGGCTCGCCTTCCCCGCGCCGGTGCATGACGGCACAGCCCTGCGCCACGTGCTCAAGCAACTGGCGATGGAGGCGCGCGACGCCGCCTGATGCGGCGCGGGCAGGCCAATCCGCCCATCCGGGATCAAATTGTTTGCCCGGCCGTTCTTGTCGCAGCCATCTGAGCGCCGGAATCCCGGTCCAGACTTGCAAGCGAGAACCTTAGCATACCCGCCGGCGTGGAGCCCGAGCCACGACCGGCGTTCGACAACGCTCCATTCGGGCAGGGACAGCGCAACAAAGGAACCCCTCCATGAAAAGCGTGGGCGAATACAACAAGGCGCATGGCGCGGAAACCTTCGGCTTCGCCGATCCGGCCGCTTTCCATTACAATCTCGAGGCGCCGGCACTTTACGAGGAGGCGCTTGCCCGTGGCGAGGTCACGCTGGCGCAGGGCGGCGCCATGGTCGCCGATACCGGCGCCCATACCGGGCGCTCGCCCAAGGACAAGTTCACGGTGCGTGACGCCACCACCGAGGATGCGCTGTGGTGGGAGAATAACAGCGCCCTGTCGCCGGAGCAGTTCCAGACCCTGCTCGCCGATTTCAAGGCCCAGACCAAGGGCAAGGAATTGTTCGTGCAGGACCTTTACGGCGGCGCCGACCCGGCGCACCGCGTCAAGGTGCGCGTGATAACCGAGTTCGCCTGGCATTCGCTGTTCATCCGCAACCTGCTGATCCGCCCGGCGCGCGAGGAGCTTGCCGGCTTCACGCCGGAACTCACCATCATCGACCTGCCCTCGTTCAAGGCCGATCCGAAACGGCATGGCTGCAACAGCCAGACGGTGATCGGCATCGATTTCACCGCCAAGATCGTGCTGATCGGCGGCACGAGCTATGCCGGCGAGATGAAGAAATCAGTATTCACCTACCTGAATTTCGTGCTGCCGGCGAAGGGCGTGATGCCGATGCATTGCTCGGCCAATGCGGGCGAGGATGGCGACGTGGCGATCTTCTTCGGCCTGTCGGGCACCGGCAAGACGACGCTGTCGGCTGATCCCTCCCGCACGCTGCTCGGCGATGACGAGCATGGCTGGAGCGGCAAGGGCGTGTTCAATTTCGAGGGCGGCTGCTACGCCAAGGCGATCAGGCTGTCGCGCGAGGCCGAGCCCGAGATTCATGCCACCACCGAGCGTTTCGGCAGCGTGCTCGAAAACGTCGTGATCGATCCGGTGACGCGCGCGCCCGATTTCGACGATGCCAGCAAGACCGAGAACACGCGCGTCGCCTATCCGATCGACTTCATCCCCAATGCGAGCGCGACCGGGCGCGCCGGCCACCCGAACAACATCATCATGCTGACCTGCGACGCGTTCGGCGTGCTGCCGCCGATCGCCAAGCTCGACGGCGCGCAGGCGATGTATCATTTCCTGTCCGGCTACACCGCCAAGGTCGCCGGCACGGAAAAGGGCGTCACCGAGCCGCAGGCGACATTCTCGACCTGTTTCGGCGCGCCGTTCATGCCGCGCCACCCCTCCGCCTATGGCAATCTCCTACGCGACCTGATCGCGCGCCATCATGTCGATTGCTGGCTGGTCAATACCGGCTGGACCGGCGGCAAATACGGCACCGGCCGCCGCATGCCGATCCGCGTGACGCGCCGCCTGCTGGCGGCCGCCCTCGACGGCTCGCTGAACCGGGCCGATTTCCGCACCGATCCGTATTTCGGCTTCGCGGTGCCGACCTCGGTGCCCGGCGTCGAGCCGCATATCCTGTATCCGGTCAAGACGTGGAGCGACAAGGCGGGCTTTGCCGAGACGGCGCGCAAGCTGATCGCCATGTTCAACGAGAACTTCGCCAAGTTCGAGCGCCATGTCGACGCCGAGGTGATCAAGGCGGCGCCCGCCATGCAGTTCGCCGCCGAGTGATCGGGGCCACCGGGCGCCCCCTCGCCTCACCATGAAGGCATGAGGATGTAGGGTGGGCATGCACATGCCCACGCCAGCGGCGCCTTTCCGAAGCGGGATCGGCGGATCAAATCCGCCGATGACGGCTGAAATGTTGGCGCCTTCCTCTCCACCGTCATGGGCCGGCTCGACCGGCCCATCCCGATCCGAAAAGCGCGGCGTTTCCCTGGGCCCCGGATCAAGTCCGGGGCAAGACCATGAGGCAAACGGCCGTCTTGTGCCGGGCTTGACCCGGCACCCAGCCTCCCCCTCAGCGCTCTTCCATATCGGCATCGGCGGGCCAAATCCGCCGATGCCGGTGGACAGAGGGCGCCCTCACTCGAAGAAGATCAGCGTCACGACCACGAACAGCGGCAGCAGGATGCAGGCCGACCACGCCATGTAGCCGAAGAAGCTCGGCATGGCGACGCCGCGCTCGCGGGCAATGGCATAGACCATGAAATTCGGCGCGTTGCCGATATAGGAATTGGCGCCCATATAGACGGCGCCGAGCGAGATCGCGGCCAGCGTCATGGCGCCATGCGTCATCAGCGTCTGCGCCATCTCGGCCGCCGGCACGCCGGCACCCGCCATCTGGAAGAACACCAGATAGGTCGGGGCATTGTCGAGGAACGAGGACAAGGCGCCCGACGCCCAGAAATAGGCGGCGTTGTTGGGCGAGCCGTCGGCATGGGTGACCAGCGCGACGAGCGGCCCGAAGCTGCCGTCCCTGCCGGCCTGAAGCATCGCCATGACCGGGATCAGGCAGATGAAGATGCCGGCGAACAGCTTGGCGACCTCGACGATCGGCCCCCAGCTGAAGCCGTTCGCCGCGCGGTCACGCGCCGGCGTCCAGCGCACCGAGGCGATGGTGACGCCAAGCAGGATCACGTCGCGCAAGGCATTGGCCCATTTGATCTCGAAGCCGGCGACATGCATGCCGCCGAGATCGACGAGCGCGCTCATCAGGATCGCGGCGATGATGACGAGGATCAGCGCCATGTTGACGCCGCCGCGCAGCCGGACCGGGCTGTCCGGCGTCGGATCGCCGCGCCGGATGCCCTCTTTCCTATAGAAATAGCGGTCGACGGCGAAAAACAACGCCAGCAGCACGACGGCCGCGAACACCGTCTCGTGGAAGAGATGCGTCGTCGTCCAGAAGAAATCGACGCCGCGCAGGAAGCCGAGGAACAGCGGCGGGTCGCCGAGCGGCGTCAGGCTGCCGCCGATATTCGACACCAGGAAGATGAAGAACACCACGACATGCACATTGTGGCGGCGGTTGTCATTGGCGCGGATCAGCGGCCGGATCAGCACCATCGAGGCCCCCGTCGTGCCGATCAGGCTGGCGAGCACGGTGCCGATGGCGAGGATCACGGTGTTGGCGACCGGCGAGCCGTGGATATTGCCGCTGACCACGATGCCGCCCGAGGCCGTGAACAGCGCCAGCAGCATCAGGATGAAGGGCACGTAATCGAGCAGCGCGGTATGCAGCAGCGCCGTGCCGGCAATGTCGAAGCCGCTCGCCGCCAGCAGCGGCAGCAGCACGCAGGCCGACCAGAACGCCGCGATCTTGCCCTGGTGGTGCTCCCAGAAATGCCCCGCCAGCAGCGGCAGCAGGGCGATCGACAACAGCATGCCGACGAAGGGCAGCGCCCAGGGAAGCCGCAGGGCGGCGCCATCGAGCCCCTCGGCCATGGCGGGCATCGTGCCGGCGAGCAGCAGGATGGCGGGCAAGGTCGCCCGTTTGAAAATGCGATCGTGGCTCAAAACCGCCCCCCGGTCGGCGCTTGGGCGCACCGCTGTTGCTTCGTTCCTGTTCGCTTATCGGCCAAAGGAACCGGGCTTGTCCACGCTCGATCGCGCGGCGCATTCAGCTTCTCTTCACCATCCGCCGTGATACTTCGATTCCGGCGCCGTCGGGCGCAGCCCAAAACAGCGCGGATGACGCCGATGTGCCGCTGGATCGCCTATATGGGACGGCCGGTCTATCTCGAGGATGTGGTCACCAAACCGTGCCACTCGCTCGTGCACCAGTCGCTGCACGCCTCCGAGGCCAAGACGAGCACCAATGGCGACGGGTTCGGCATCGGCTGGTTCGGCGAGCGTGACGAACCGGGCCTGTACCGCGAAATCCGCCCGGCCTGGTCGGACGAGAACCTGCGCTCGATCTGCGCGCAGGTGAAGGCCGGCCTGTTCTTCGCCCATGTGCGCGCCTCGACCGGCACGGCGACGACGCGCGCCAACTGCCATCCGTTCAGCCATGCCGGCCAGTTGTTCATGCATAACGGCCAGATCGGCTGCTACGATCGCTTGCGCCGGCGCATCGAGAACCTGATCCCCGACGCGCTCTATGGCGCGCGCGCCGGCACGACCGATTCCGAGGCGCTCTTCCTGCTGGCGCTGGCGCGCGGCGGCGCCGCCGATCCGGTCGGCGCGATGGCGGCGACGCTGGCCGAGGTCAAGGCGCTGATGGAGGCTTGCGGCATCTGCGAGGCGCTGCGCTTCACGGCCGCGTGGAGCAATGGCCGCGATCTCCATGTCTTCCGCTGGGCATGCGATGCCAAGGCGGCGACGCTGTACTGGCGCGAGACGGCGGAGGCGCTGATGGTGGTGTCCGAGCCGCTCGACGACCTGCGCGCGCAATGGCACGTCGTGCCGCAGGACCATGTGCTGATCGCCAGGGCCGGCGAACCGGTCCGGCTGGCGCCGTTCGCGCCGGCGCACGAGGCGGCCGCGGCTTGAGGCCTCAGGAGCCGGCCTTCTCGCGCTCCGCCACCAGTTCCGGCGGCCGCTCCGCCGTCAGCACCGGCTCGTTTTCCTTGGCCGGGCCGGCTTCCTTGGCAGGGCCTGCCGCTTCCTTGAGCGCGGCCTTGGCCGGGCCGGCGATGTCCTTGGCCGGGCTCACCACCGCGAGCGGCACGATCTCGGCCTTCATGCGGCGAAACACCAGCATCTTCGACGAGACATAGATGCGCTTGCGGCTCAGCCAGCCATCGGGCTCGGAGGTATGGAACTCGTCGACGGTGACGAACTCCCAGCCCTCGGCCGCCTCGCGATTCATGATGTCCTCGAAGGCCTTGACACCGTGATCGCGATCCTTGGCCCGGCGAACGGAAACCACGGTGGGGCCGGCGACGCATTTATATTCGTAGGACATGAGCGGACTCGAGATCTAGAGAGGGCGGATTATACGTCCGATTCGGGGTTACGCCGAAATGCACTTCCCGCGAAGACATGCGAGAAAACGAGATGAATGAGCAGCCGACCTGCCAGAGCGAAATGTCCTGATTATGGCCGAAACCATGCCACGGCGCGCGCGATTCGTCATCGTCGACTGGGCGCGCGGCGCCGCCCTCCTCGCCATGGCGCTCTATCATCTGTGCTGGGACCTGAGCTTCTTCCGGTTTCTCGATGTCGACGTTTCTGGTTCGCCTGGCGGACGGGCATCCTCGACCGCGATCGCCGGCTCGTTCCTGACGCTGGTCGGCATCTCGCTGGTGCTGGCGCATGGCTCCGGCATGCGCTGGCGCGCGTTTCTCACCCGGCTCGCGGTGCTGATCGCCGCCGCGGCCGGCGTCACGCTGGCAACCTATGTCGCGATGCCCGACGGCATGATCTATTTCGGCATCCTGCATTCCATCGCGGTCAGTTGCCTGATCGGCCTGATCTTCCTGCGCGCGCCTTGGCCGCTGACGGCGGTCGCGGCGCTGGCCTGCTTCATTGCGCCGCATATCTTCCGGGCCGAGATGTTCAACGGCTTCGGCTGGATCTGGCTCGGGCTCGCCACCGAGGTGCCGCGCACCAATGATTACGAGCCGCTGCTGCCGTGGCTCGGCTTCGTGCTCGCCGGCATCGCCTTCGCGCGCGCGATGCCGCCGGCGCGCTGGCCGGCCTTCGCGGCGCAGGGGCGCATCGGACGGTTGTTCGCCTTTCTCGGCCGGCACAGCCTCGCCTTCTATCTGATCCACCAGCCGGTGCTGTTCGGGATGGTGTGGCTCGCGGCGCAGATCATGCCGATGCGGGCGCCCGTCGCGGCCGAGGCCCTGTTCAACACGCAATGCAGCGCCGCCTGCCGGCAATCGGGCGAGGACGCGGCGACCTGCACCAATTATTGCAATTGCGTCAGCGGCGCCGCGCGCGCCGACGGCATCTGGAACGCGCTGATCAGCAACCGCCTCGACCAGGGCGGCCGCCAGAAACTCGACAAGGCGATCGAGGTTTGCAGCCGCTGAAGTGCAATCGAGGCGCGCCTGTCATTGCCGCGCAGGCGGGAAGGCCAGGCAAGATCGCTCGCCGCCCATTGGCATGGTGGTTGCGCCTTCGGGTACAGGGAGCAGCAAAGCGTGCCATCACGGCTCGTTCTGTGCCGTTCGGGAACAGGCCCCGCTGGAGATGAGCCATGGCACTGCAAGCCACGACTGGCGCGCGCGTCGACTGGGTGGATTACGCCAAGGGCTGGTGCATCGTCCTGGTGGTGATGATGCACTCGACGCTCGGCGTCGGCGATGCCATGGGCAGCGAAGGCTGGCTGCACCATTTCGTCGAATGGGCGCGGCCGTTCCGCATGCCGGATTTCTTCCTGGTCGCCGGGCTGTTCCTGCATCGCACCATCGACCGCGACTGGCGCAGCTATGGCGATCGCAAGGTCGTGCATTTCCTGTACTTCTACACCGTCTGGCTGCTGATCCAGGCCGTGCTGAAGCTGTGGCCGCATGATGCCGCCGGGTTTGGCGACGCGCTGACGCTGTTCGGCGGCCGACTCGCCTGGGCCTATGTCGAGCCGTTCAGCACCTTGTGGTTCATCTATCTGCTGCCGGTATTCTTCATCGTCACCAAGCTACTGCGGCGCGTGCCCGTGATGCTGGTGCTGGCGGCGGCTGCCGGCTTGCAGATGGCGCGCATCCACACCGGCTACACCATGGTCGACGAGTTCACCGACCGTTACGTGTATTTCTTCGCCGGTTACGCGTTCTCGGCGCGGTTCTTCGCCTTTGCCGCCTGGGTTCGGGCCAAGCCTGCCGCAGGCATTGCCGGCCTACTCGTCTGGGGCGTTAGCAATGGCGTGGTCGTGGTCGCGGGCTTTTCGCTGCTGCCCGGCGTGTCGCTGCTGCTCGGCTTCGCCGGCGCGCTGGCCGTGATCGCCTTCGCGGCGTTGCTGTCGCGCCGCGACCTGCTGCCGCCGCTGCGTTATGCCGGCGCCAACTCCATCGTCGTCTATCTCGCCTTCTTCCTTCCAATGGCGGCGACGCGCGTGATCTTCATCAAGTTCGGGCTGGTCGGCGATGTCGGCACGCTCTCGCTGATCGTCACGGCGGTCGCGGTCGTGGTGCCGCTGCTGCTGCATCTGGCGGTGCGCAATACGAGGGCGCGCTTCCTGTTCGAGCGCCCGCAGGCTTTCAGGCTCGAGCGTCAGCCGGCCAGGCTTTTGCCTGCGGAATAAGCGGCGCGCGGCCTATGCCTTGGCGGCGCCGTGCACTAGATTGCCGCCATGTCAGACGCAGCCCCCCCGCCAAGCCCGCTCAAGCCCGGCGACCACCTGTTCCTGGTCGACGGCTCGTCCTTCGTCTTCCGCGCCTATTTCCAGTCGATCAACCAGGACCGGAAATACAATACGCGCTCGGACGGGCTGCCGACCGGTGCGGTCAGGCTGTTCTCGACCAAGCTGCTGCAATTCATCCGCGACGGCGCGCTCGGCATCAAGCCGACGCATCTCGGCATCATCTTCGACAAGTCGGAGAACTCGTTCCGCAAGGAGCTTTACCCGCTCTACAAGGCCAATCGCAGCGATCCGCCCGAGGATCTCGTGCCGCAATTCCCGCTGATGCGCGAGGCGGTCAGGGCCTTCGGCATGATCCCGGTCGAGCAGGAGGTCTATGAGGCCGACGATCTGATCGCGACCTATGCCCGCCAGGCGCGCGAGGCTGGCGCCGACGTGCTGATCATCTCGGCCGACAAGGACCTGATGCAGCTTGTCTGCGACCACGTCGCGTTCTTCGATTTCGAATCCGGCATTCCCGGCAAGCCCGGCCATCGGCCCGAGCGGCTGTTGACCTTCGGCGGCGATTTCTCGCGCTGGGGCGTCGCGCCCGACAAGATCGGCGACGTCACCGAAAAGTGGGAAGGCCAGCCGCCGGCCAAGATCGTCGATATCCAGGCGCTTGCTGGCGATTCGAGCGACAACGTGCCGGGCGCGCCCGGCATCGGCGTCAAGACCGCCGCGCAGCTCATCGCCGAATATGGCGATCTCGACACGCTGCTGGCGCGCGCCGGCGAGATCAAGCAGCCGAAACGGCGCGAGACGCTGACCAACCCCGAGATCGTGGCGCAGGTGCTGCTGTCGCGAAAACTGGTCAAGCTGGTCGAGGATGTCGCCGTCGAGGTGCCGGTCGAGGCGTTCGCGGTCAAGGCGCCCGATACCACGCGGCTGGTCGGCTTCCTCAAGGCGATGGAGTTCACCACCATCACCCGGCGCGTCGCCGAGGTTTATGGCGTCGACCCGGCCGCGATCGCGCCCGATGAGAGCCTAATGGGCAGCGCTGCCAAGGCGGCGCTCGAAGCCGCCGGCGCCGAAGCGTTCGATCTGGCGGCGCCCGCGAGCGAAGCCGCGCCGGCCAAGCCCGTCGCGCCGCCGACCGATGCTGGTGAGGCCGGCCCGGCCGGGCTCGCCGCAGTTCGCGCCGCCGAGGCTCAAGGCACCAAGATCGATCACGCGGCCTATGAATGCGTCATGAGCCTCGAACGGCTCGATGCCTGGATCGCCGCGGCTTACGAGGCCGGGATCGTCGCCATCGACACCGAGACGACGGCGCTCGATGCCATGCAGGCCGACATGGCCGGCTTCTCGCTGGCGACCGCGCCCGGCAAGGCGTGCTACGTGCCGCTGATCCACAGGCAAGCCGGCAACGACGACCTGTTCGGCGGCGCGGAACTGGTCGCGGGCCAGATCCCGGTGGCCGAGGCGATGGCCCGGCTCAAGCCGCTGCTCGAAGATCGGAGCGTGCTGAAGATCGGCCAGAACCTGAAATATGACTGGCTGGTCTTTGCCCGCCACGGCATCGAGGTTGCGCCAATCGACGACACCATGCTGCTGTCCTATGTGCTCGACGCCGGCAAGGGCGGCCACGGCATGGACGAATTGTCCGAGCGCCATCTCGGCCACAAGCCGATCGCCTTCAAGGAGGTCGCCGGCAGCGGCAAGGCGATGATCAGCTTCGACCGCGTCGCGCTCGACAAGGCGGTCGGCTATGCGGCGGAAGATGCCGATGTCACGCTCAGGTTGTGGCGCGTGCTCAAGCCGCGCCTCGTCGGCGAGCGCATGGCGACCGTGTACGAGACGCTGGAGCGGCCGCTGGTCGAGGTGCTGGCGCGCATGGAGCGGCGCGGCATCAGCATCGATCGCGCCATCCTGTCGCGGCTCTCGGGCGAGTTCGCGCAGGGCATGGCGCGGTTGGAAGCGGAGATTTACGAGCTGGCCGGCGAGCGTTTCAACCTCGGCTCGCCCAAGCAGCTCGGCGACATCCTGTTCGGCAAGATGGGCCTGCCCGGCGCGCGCAAGACCGCGACGGGCGCGTGGTCGACCGGGGCGCAGGTACTCGACGACCTCGCCGAGCAGGGCCATGAGCTGCCGGCCCGCATCCTCGAATGGCGCCAGCTCTCCAAGCTGAAATCGACCTATACCGATGCGCTGCCGGCCCATGTCAACCCGGAGACGAACCGGGTGCACACCTCCTACTCGCTGGCGAGCACCACCACCGGGCGGCTGTCCTCGAACGAGCCGAATTTGCAGAACATCCCGGTGCGCAACGAAACGGGCCGCAAGATCCGCACCGCCTTCGTGGCGCTGCCCGGCCACAAGCTCGTCTCGGCCGATTACAGCCAGATCGAGCTGCGCATCCTCGCCCATATCGCCGACATTCCGCAGCTCAGGCAGGCGTTTGCCGACGGTATCGACATCCACGCCATGACGGCGTCGGAAATGTTCGGCGTGCCGGTCAAGGATATGCCGAGCGAGGTGCGCCGCCGCGCCAAGGCGATCAATTTCGGCATTATCTACGGCATTTCCGCCTTCGGGCTCGCCAACCAGCTCGGCATCGAGCGCTCGGAGGCCGGTGCCTATATCAAGAAGTATTTCGAGCGCTTTCCCGGCATTCGCGGCTACATGGACGCGACGCGCAAGCTCGCCCACGCGCAAGGGTTTGTCGAAACCATCTTCGGCCGCAAATGCCATTATCCGCAGATCGACAGCAAGAACCCGTCCGAGCGCGCCTTCCTCGAACGCGCCGCGATCAACGCGCCGATCCAGGGCTCGGCCGCCGACATCATCCGCCGCGCCATGACGCGCATGGATGCGGCACTCGAGCAGGCGGGCTCAAGCGCGCGCATGCTGCTGCAGGTGCATGACGAGCTGATCTTCGAGGTCGAGGACGGCGATGTCGCCAATGCGCTGCCGGTGATCACGCGCGTGATGGAGGAGGCGCCGCTGCCGGCGCTGCAACTCGCCGTGCCGCTCAGGGTCGATGCCCGCGCCGCCGGCAACTGGGACGAGGCGCACTGAAGCGCCGGACGGGTGCACCTCTGGATTCCCGCCTGCGCGGGAATGACAGCGTGGAGGAGGCCGCTCTCAGGCCTTGTCCGGCCGGCCGGCGATCACGGTCAGCATGTCGCCGTTGCCGAGCAGCCGGGCGCTGGCGCGCTTGATGTCGGCGAGGCCGAGCGCATCGACGAGCGCCGGATAGCGCTGCGGGAAGTCGATCGGCTGGCCGAATAGCTGGATCGACAGCAATTCGCCGGCGATTTTCGACGAGGTGTCGAAGCGCAGCGCGTAGGAGCCCATCAGATATTGCTTGGCCTTGGCGAGTTCGTCCGCGCTCGGGCCGTCGGCGGCAAAGCGCGCCACCTCGCCCTTGATGATGGCAACCGCCTCATGCGCGCGCGCGTTGCTGGTCGCGGTATAGGCCATGAACAGGCCGAACTGGCGCAAGGGCTGCAACCAGGACTGCACCGAATAGGCGAGCCCCCGGCTCTCGCGCACCTCCTGCCACAGCCGCGAGGTGAAGCTGCCACCACCCAGGATATGGTTGCCGACCGCGGCCGCGATGAAATCCGGATCGTCGCGCTTGAAGCCGGGCGAACCGAAGCGGATCGTGCATTGCGGCACGTCGATATCGACGATCTTGGTCTCGCCGAGACCGGCAAAGCGCGGCGCCGCCAGCGCCGGCGCCTCGCCGACCAGCGGCATGGCGCCGAACAACTCATCCAGCCTGGCGGCAAGCGTCGCCTCGTCGATGGCGCCGACCACGGCGATCTTCAGGCGGTCGCGCCGGAACAGTTCGGCGCGCCGGGCCAGCACGTCCTGGCGCGAAATGCCCGGCACGGTGGCGAGATCGCCATCGGCGGGACGGGCATAGCCATGGGCGCCGAAGGATGCGGCGAACCAGGTCTTGGCCGAGACGGCGCCTGGATCCTTGAGTTCGTGCTTGAGCCCGGCAAGGGTCTGGCCGCGCACGCGCTCGACCGCCTCGGCGCCAATCTCGGCCTGGTTCAGCGCCAGCCCGAGCATCTCGAAGGCGGCATCGCGGTTGCGGGAGAGCGTGCGCAAGCTGCCGGCGAACGAATCGAGCCGGCCCGAGAACGACAACTCTATCGCGAGATCGTCGAGCCGCTGATGGAAGGCGATGCTGTCATAGGGACCGGCGCCTTCGGTCAAAAGCTCCGAGAGCAGGCTGGTGACGCCGGATTTGGCGGCAGGCTCGTCGGCGGCGCCCGAGGTGAAGGCGAACTCGACCGCGATCACCGGGACGGCATATTCCTCGACCAGCCAGGCCTCGATGCCCTTGGCCGAGACGACGCGCCGCACGTTGCTGCGGGCGGAGGCGCTTGCGGGCGCGGTGCGATGGATGTCGTTCATGCCGCGACCTCTGCTTCCGGCACCAGCCAGCCCGTGACCGAGCGGCGCAACTGCAACCATTTGGTGGCGGCCTGCCTGATCTCGCCGGCGCTGACGGCCTCGATACGGTCGGGCCACTCGCGGATGTCGGCGACGGTGCCGCCGATCGCCAGTTCCGAGCCGTAGATGCGCGCCATCGAGGACTGGCTGTCCTGCGCGTAGATCAGGTCGGCGACGAGCCGGGTCTTGGCGCGCTGCAATTCGACGTCGGACACCTCCTCGCGCGACAAGGTGGCGATGACGCGGTCGATGCCGGCCTCGAGCTCGTCGAGGGAGACCTCCTCGGCCGGCACCGCCTGCACGGCAAGCTGCGACATGTCGCGCGCCGAGGACATGTACCAGGCGCCCGCATGCACGGCGCTGCCCTCCTGCATCACCAGCGTCTGGTAGAGGCGGCCGGTTTCGCCGCCGCCCATGATCTGGCACAGCACCTCGAGCGCATAGGTCTCGGCGCCCTCGCCCCGGCTATGCGGCGGCACGAGATAGTTGCGCGTCACCATCGGCTGCTCGACCTTGCCGTCGGCCAGCGTGACGCGGCGGGCGGCGCGCGGCTCCGGCTCCTGCGGCCGGGCGCGCACCGGTGCCGCGCCGCGCGCGGCGATGCGGCCGTAGCTGTCGCGGGCCAGCTTGTGCACGGCCTCCGCCGTCACGTCGCCGGCGACGACGAGGATGGCGTTTTCCGGCGTGTAGAAGCGGTCGTAATAGGCGAGCGCGTCCTCGCGGCCGAGCCCCTCGATCTCATGCTGCCAGCCGATGATCGGCAAGCCGTACGGGTGATGCAGGAACAGCGTCGCGGCCATCGTCTCCGACAATTGCGCCGAAGGGTCGCTATCGGTGCGCATCTTGCGTTCCTCGAGCACGACGCCGCGCTCCGGCGTCACCTTGTCGTCGGACAGCACGAGGTTCTTCATGCGGTCGGCCTCGATCGCCATCACCGTCGGCAGGTGTTCCCTGGCGACGCGCTGGAAATAGGCCGTGTAATCGTAGCTGGTGAAGGCGTTGTCCTGGCCGCCAAGCTCGGCGACGATGCGCGAGAAGGCGCCGTCCGGGTGCTTCTTCGTGCCCTTGAACATCAGGTGCTCGAGGAAATGCGCGATGCCGGACTTGCCGACCGGATCGTCGGCCGAGCCGTTGCGATACCACACCATATGCGTGACGACGGGGGCGCGGTGATCGGGGATGACCACGACCTCCATGCCGTTCTCGAGCATGAAATGCCCGATCTCGGGAGTCGCGTGTGTCGCCTGCGCAGGCGCGGCCGTATCCATGAGGCGTCCCCCGGACCAATGCGGTGAAATAAGGAGAGTGACCGGCCAAGAATGCCGGGAAAGCAGGCGCGGGGCAAGCGGCCGGATGGCCGGCCAGAGCAAGTTCGTCTGTTGCGAACTTGCTCCATGTTAAAATTATCGAGCGAATTCATCGAATTACATAGAGTCGAACGACTCTATGTAATTCGATTTCGCTCTAGAGGCTACTCTTTCATCTGGCCGGTGATATATTCGCGCGCATTGGCCTCGTTCGGGTCAAACTTGTTCGGGTTGCTGCGCGTATAGACGTAAGGCGCCTTGCTCGACGGCATGCGCACTCCGGCCGGCGGATCGGTCAGCGATCTGCGCGGCGGCTCGGTGCCCGGCACCAACTTGTCCGCATCGACGTCGTTGGTGCGCATCGAGGTCAGCAGATCGGGCCTGATCCATTCCTCGCGCGAACTGTCGCCCTTCATCATATGCGGCTCGTTGGCCCCCGCCTCGCGGTTGGCGAGACGGCCTTGCGAGCGCATCTCGTGGCCGGACAGCGGCGCGCCCTGGCGGCTGTCGCCATAGACGCCGTCATCGACGCCGCGCGGCTTGCGCGCTTCCGCCGCGGCGCGGTTTTTGGCCACCACATCGGGGTCGCGCGGCCAGTTGGCGACGCGCTGCTCCACCGGCGCTTCCGGCGGCGACAGCTTGTAATCCTTGGGCAGCACGAGCGGCGCGCGTTCGCGATACTCGATCTCGTCCTTCTGTTCGGAGGTCAGGCCGAGGATATTGGTGATGCCGCGAAAGGTTTCGGACTGCGCATGGGCCGGCGCGGGCGCGACGGTGAGCGCCATGGCAAACGCCATGCCGCCGGCAGGAAGGATCAGTTTGTAGAAGGTCACACGGCCCTCCCGGTTTGAAAGATCGATCGGCCCAGAAACACGATGATCAGGGCAATTCCGGGGCGTTGCCGCCCCTCGGTTTGAGGGAGTCATACAGGAGGACGATGACGCCGACAACGATTGCCGCATCGGCGATGTTGAAGATCGCCGGCCACAGGAACAGTTTCAGGTCCAGCCTGATAAAATCGAACACCGCGCCATAGGCGATGCGGTCGATGGCGTTGCCGAGCGCGCCGCCGACGATCAGGCCGAGGCCTAGCGCGACCAGCACGTCGCGCGTGCGCCAGAGCCACACCGCCAACCCGGCCGAGGCGACCAGCATGAAAGCCGTCAGCCCCCAGCGGCCGATATCGCCCTCCATCTGGAACATGCTGAACGAGATGCCGCGGTTCCAGGTGAAGACGAGATCGACAAACGGCGTGAAGCGGATCGCCTGTCCCGGCAGCAGCGCCAGACCGAACAGCACCCATAGCTTCGACGCCTGATCGGCGGCGAGCGTCAGCAGCAATGCGGCAAGTCCGAGCCGGCGCGCGCGCGTCACAGCCGGCCCGCCGCGCGCAACTCGCGCAGCGCCTGCGCATCGCGCGGCGTGACGTCCGGGAATTCGGCATCGCTGCCCACAGCGCTGGAAATCTTCCACGAGCGGGCGCATTTGCGGCCCTCGGCCAGGCGCGGCGCGACGGCGACGCCCGCCACGTCATCGAGGCGGAAGGCTTCCGCCGGCCCCTCGCCGGCGACGACCTCGACGCCGGAGGTGATGGCGATCTCGGCGAGATCGACCCGGGCGAGCAGCGCGCGCAGGTCGGCATCGGCGACATACACGACCGGCGCCGCCTCGAGGCTCGAGCCGATGCGCTTGGCGGCGCGTTCCAGTTCGAGCGCGCCGGTGACGACGCGGCGCACGTCGCGGATGCGCTCCCAGGTCGCGGCAAGCGCCTCGTCGCGCCAGGCGGCGTCGATGTCCGGGAAGGTATGCAGGTGCACGCTGTCGGCCTCGTCGCCATGGCGGGCGAGCCAGGATTCGTCAGTCGTGAACACCAGGATCGGCGCGAGCCATTTCACCATGGCGTCGCACAGGATATCGACCACGGTGAGCGCGGCGCGCCGCGTTTGGCTCGAGAGCGGATCGCAATAGAGCGCGTCCTTGCGGATGTCGAAATAGAACGCCGACAGTTCCGTGTTCATGAAGGCCGACAGCACCGAGACGACCTTCTTGTAGTCGAAGCCGGCATAGGCCTCGCGGATGGTCTGATCGAGTTCGGCGAGCCGGTGCAGCATCAGCCGCTCCAGCTCCGGCATATCGGCAAAAGCAACGCGCTCGGCCGTGTCGAAATGCGCCAGCGTGCCGAGCATCCAGCGGATGGTGTTGCGCAGCTTGCGGTAGGTCTCGACGAAGGTCTTCAGGATCGCCGGGCCGATGCGCAGATCATCGGAATAATCGGCCGCCGCGACCCAGAGCCTGAGGATATCGGCGCCGGAATCGGCCATCACCTTCTGCGGCGCCACGACATTGCCGACCGATTTCGACATTTTCTGGCCCTTCTCGTCCAGAACGAAACCGTGCGTCAGCACCACGTCATAGGGCGCGCGCCCGCGCGTGCCGCAGCTTTCGAGCAGCGAGGAATGGAACCAGCCGCGATGCTGGTCGGAGCCTTCGAGATACATCACCTCGTCGGCGCCGCCATCGACGATGCGGCGGATGCCGGCAAGCCCCGGGAAATGCACCGGGTCCTCAAGCGTGAAGGCATGCGTCGAGCCCGAATCGAACCAGACATCGAGCACGTCGTTGATCTTCTCCCAGCCGGCCGGATCGTAATCGGGCGCGAGGAAGCGGGCGCCGTCGGCGTCAGTGAACCAGGCGTCGGCCCCTTCCTTGGCGAAAGCCTCGGCGATGCGCGCGTTGACCGCGTCATCCTTGAGGATATCGCCCTTCTTGACGTTGCCGTGATCGGCGCGCGCCACGAACACCACGATCGGCACGCCCCAGGCGCGCTGGCGCGACACGACCCAGTCGGGCCGGTTCTCGATCATGCCGTTGATGCGGTTCTCGCCCGCCGCCGGCACCCAGCGCGTATCAGTGATCGCCTTGAGAGCCCGGCCGCGCAGCGTATCGCCCGCCTTGCCCATGATCGGCTGGTCCATGGCGATGAACCATTGCGGCGTGTTGCGGAAGATCACCGGCTTCTTCGAGCGCCACGAATGCGGATACTGGTGCTTGAGCCGGCCGCGCGCCACCAGCGTGCCGGCGGCGGCGAGCGCCTTGATGACGGTGTCGTTGGCATCACCCTTGGCGCCATCATCGGTGATGACCTGATGGCCGGTAAAGCCGGGCGCCTCCTCGGTGTAGCGGCCGTCGGGGCCGACGGTATAGGGGATTTTCGGCGCGATGCCGTGCGCGACCAGGTATTTGCCCGAGGCCATCCACAGGTCGAAATCCTCGCGGCCATGGCCGGGCGCGGTGTGCACGAAGCCGGTGCCGGCATCGTCGGTGACGTGATCGCCCTCGAGCAGCGGCACATGGAAGCCGTAGCCCGGCATGGCATCGGCGAGCGGATGGGCGCAGATCAGGCCGGTCAATTCGGCCGGCGTCACGTCGCGCACGCGCTCATACGCCTCGACCTTGGCCGCCTTGAAGACGTCGGCGGCAAGCGTATCGGCAAGCAGATAGGTCGCGCCGACCTTGGCCCAGTTGGTCTCGGGCGCGCCAGTGACGCGGTAGAGCCCGTAGGACACGCGATGCGACCAGGCGATGGCGCGGTTGCCCGGCATGGTCCACGGCGTCGTGGTCCAGATCACGACGCGGGCGCCGGCCGCGATGAGAGGGGCCGCGCCCGGCCCGGACAGGATCGGGAACGCGACATAGACGGTATCTGAGGTATGGTCGTGATACTCGACCTCGGCCTCGGCCAAGGCGGTGCGCTCGACGACCGACCACATCACCGGTTTCGAGCCGCGATAGAGCTGGCCGGTGGTGGCGAAGGTCATGATCTCGCGGGCGATCTGGGCCTCGGCGGCGAAGCTCATCGTGGTGTAGGGATGGGCCCAGTCGCCGGTGACGCCGAGGCGCTTGAACTCCTCGCGCTGCACGTCGAGCCAATGCTCGGCGAAGGCGCGGCATTCCTGGCGGAACTCGACGACCGGCACGTCGTCCTTGTCGAGGCCCTTGGCACGGTACTGCTCCTCGATCTTCCACTCGATCGGCAGGCCGTGGCAGTCCCAGCCCGGCACGTAGTTGGAATCCTTGCCGAGCATCTGCTGGGAGCGCGTCACCATGTCCTTGAGGATCTTGTTGAGCGCGTGGCCGATATGGATGTTGCCGTTGGCGTAGGGCGGGCCGTCATGCAGCACGAATTTGGTCCGGCCGGCCGCCGTCTCGCGCAGGCGGCGATACAGGTCCATCTTCTCCCAGCGCGCGAGGATTTCCGGCTCCTTGTGCGGCAGGCCGGCGCGCATCGGGAACGATGTCTCGGGCAGGAACAGCGTCTTCGAGTAATCGAGGGCGGCGGAGGTGGCGGTCTCGTTCATGGCAACAGGCACTCGATATCATGAGAAGCAGGCCGCGCTTTCGGCGCGGCGGTTCGATCGCGGCAATCAGGACCCGGAGCCGGCGCGAGCCTTGGGCTCAGCGGCCGTCCGGGCGCCTAATTCGCGTGAAACCAGCGTGCAGCGTCGAAGAAACGGACATGGCCGCCTCATAGCAAGGCGACGCCATAGAATAAAGCGAAAGCAGCACGCGCCGGCGCGAGAGTTGACCCGGCAGTTAACCCGGCGCGGCCCCGTCACGCCGTGAGCAGGCGGCGGGCCAGCGCGCTGTCATCGTCCATCTGGCGCACCAGCGCCGCGACATCGTCGAATTTCCGTTCGCCGCGCAGCCATGCCACGAAGGCGATGTCGAGCGTGCGGCCATAGAGATCGCCGGAAAAATCGAACAGATGCACCTCGAGCAGCGGAGCGCCGTTGTCGAAGGTCGGCCGGCGGCCGAAGCTCGCCACGCCATCGATGGTGGCACCATCCAGTCGCGCGCGCACCGCGTAGATGCCGTGCGCCAGGCCGCAGGCGGGATCGAGCGCCAGGTTGGCGGTCGGGTAGCCGAGATCGCGGCCGCGCTTGTCGCCGTGGCGCACCTGCGCCCGCACGAACCATTCATAGCCGAGCAGCGCGTTCGCCGCCGCGACCTCGCCGGCGGCGAGATGCCGGCGGATGGCGGTCGAGGACACCGGCGCGCCCTCGGCCGCGAGCGGGGCGACGACCTCGACCGCGAAACCATAGCGCTCGCCGGCCTGCTTGAGGAAGTCCGGGCTGCCGCTGCGGCCCTTGCCGAAGTGGAAATCATGGCCGATGACGATGCTGGCGACATCAAAGCGCGCGACCAGCACGTCACGCACGAAGGCTTCCGCGTCGCGCCCGGCAAGCGCCGCGTCGAAGGTCAGTTCGATGAGCAGCATCACGCCGAAGCGCGCGGCGAGCACCGCCTTCACCGCCGGCGGCGTCAGGCGGAACACCGGTTCGCCACGGTGGAAGAAATCGCGCGGATGCGGCTCGAAGGTCAGCAGGCCGAAGGGCCGGCCGAGCGCATCGGCGCAGGCGGCCGTGGCCGCGAGCACGGCGCGATGGCCAAGATGCATGCCGTCGAAATTGCCGATCGCCAGCACCGGCCGGGCCAGGTCCACGGGGAGATCGGCAGGATCACGCAGGATGTGCAACGTCATGAATGGTCCAAAATCGCCTTGAATGCCTGTCTCGGTCCGGAATGCGGCGCGGTGCCCGTCAAGCTGACCGGCCGCGTCATTAACGGCTTGGCAACCGCCCCTGCCTTACGGTGCGCGCCAGTTAAATTCAATCATCCCCGCTACGCATCAGCCAACGGGCTCAGAAAGAGTCCGCGCCAGAAAACGCAAGCGAACGGGGAGAAGACGAGGTGGGGTGATGGCGATTGATACGTCCATGTCGATCCTGGTGGTCGATGACTATCAGACCATGATCCGCATCATCAAGAACCTGCTCAAGCAACTCGGCTTCGACGATGTCGACGATGCCAGCGACGGCGCCGAGGCGCTCGGGAAAATGCGCCAGAAGCGCTATAATCTGGTGATCTCCGACTGGAACATGCAGCCGATGACCGGCTACGAGCTGCTGAAGCAGGTGCGCGCCGATGGCGGCCTGCGCCAGACGCCGTTCATCATGGTCACCGCCGAATCGAAGACCGAGAACGTCATCGCCGCCAAGAAGGCCGGCGTGAACAACTACATCGTCAAGCCGTTCAACGCGCAGACGCTCAAGACCAAGATCGAGACCGTCTGCGGCGTGTGAGGCGCGGACTGATTGCCAGGTCCCCCAATCCCATCTCTCAAACCCGACCTCATCCTGAGCTTGTCGAAGGATGTTGAGTCCGGCGCTGTCTGGCGCCAACTGGACCATGCTTCGACGAACTCAGCATGAGGGTTCAGGGCCACCAGCCAGCTTTCGAAACGGCCTCACCAGCGCAGGTTGCGCATGATGAAATCCGGCTGCGCGCTGGCGCTGCCGAGGAAGTCCTCGACCATGTCGGGCGCCAGTTCGCCATCGCCGCCAAGCAGTTCGGCCGCGTGGATGCCGGCGGCGATGAAGGCGACCGGGATGCCGACGCCCCTGGCGCCGGTAACATCGGTGCGGATGGCATCGCCGAGCGCCAGCACGCGCTCGGGCGCAACCGTGCCGCCACGCAAGGCCGCGGCGACCGCGAGCGCCTTGTGATAGATCGGCGCGTGCGGCTTGCCGGCATAGATCACCGCGCCGCCGGCCCGGGCATAGGCATCGGCGATGGCGCCGGCGCAATAGATCAGCCGGTGGCCGCGCTCGACGACGAGGTCGGGATTGGCGCAGATCATGGTCAGGCCGCGCGCCCGCATCACGGCGATCGCCGCGCGGTAATCCTCGGGCGTCTCGGTCTCGTCGTCGAGCAGGCCGGTGCACACCACGTAATCGGCGCCCTCGAGCGCGACACGGGCGAGCCCGTCGCCGAACATCGGCGTATCGCGCGCCGGGCCGATATGGTGCAGGCTCTGGCCGGCGCGTTCCGCCATCAGGTCCATGGTGACGTCGCCGGAGGTGACGATGGCGTCATATGCCCCGTCCGGCACGCCGAGCGTGGCCAACTGGCGCACGACCTCGGCATTGGGCCGCGGCGCGTTCGAGACGAGCACGACGCGGCCGCCGCCGGCGCGGAAACGCACGAGCGCGTCGCTCGCGGCGGCATAGGCGCGCACGCCGTTATGCAGCACGCCCCAGATGTCGCATAGCAGCACGTCGAAACGCGGCGCCAACGGGGCGAGGCCGTCGGCGCGCGGCGCCAGACTGGTCTTGGTCATGAAGGATGATCCATCGGCGTCGTGAAGGGACAGGGCTTAGCCCTAAACCGAGGCGCGGCGCAACAGGCTGCGGAACGAGGTGCGCTCCGGCGGCTGGCTTTCGGCTGCTGCGCTCGCCGCAGCCGGCGCGGCCTGCCCGAGGATTTCCGGGCGCACCTGGCGCGGCGTCGAGAACAGGTCGCCCTCGGCGAGCGGCACCACGAAATCGAGCAGGTCGAGCACGCTCTGTTCGGCGCTGATGCCGTCGGCGATCAGCGAGATGCCGTGGCGGGCGAGGAACCCTCCGAGATCGGCGGCATGGATTTCCAGCAATTCGCCCGGCTCCTGCCCGGCCTCGATCAGCCGGGCGGCGGCGGTCTTGACGAAGCGGATGCCGCGCGCCGCCAGCGCCTCGGCATCGAAACGCAGGTCGGTCGCCTCGCACAGGCCGATGCGCACGCCGCCGCGCGCGATCTCATCAAGCGTCGCCGCCTCGATCGGCCCGAGGCTGCGCAACGCCGCCTGCGGCAGCATCAGCACCAGCGAGGCCGCCGTCTCGGGCTCCTCGGCCACGAGGCGGCGCAGGCTGGCGGAGACATCGGCATCGGCAAGCCCGGCCGGCGTCAGCACCGTCATCACCGTCGCGTCACGCCCGCGCTGCCGGAACACGCGCACCAGCCCGATGGTGCGGGTGATCGCGGCACGGTCAAGCCGCGCGGCAAGGCCGGTGGCAAGCGCCGCATTGCGCAGGTCGCCGGCGGAAAGGCCGCGCCCGGCCGCCTCGAGCGGACGCAGCGTCGCCTCATAGGCGCGCGTCTTGCGCTGCGGCAGGCTGACGATCGGCTGCAGGAACAATTCGAGCGCATCGCCGAGAATGGCATCCTTCATCAGGCGCAGGTTCGGCGCCGGCACCGCTACCGGCTGCGGCCAGGGCGCGGCGTCAGCCAGACGCGCGATGCGGGCCGGGCGTGGCGGCGCTTCCGGCGCGGCCGGACGTGGCGGCGCGGCGTAGGGAGCGGCAGCGGCCGGCGCCGCAACCGGCGCAAAGCCGGGCCTGGGGGCGGCGACGGGCGGCGCGACGGCACCGCCCTCGAGCACGGCAAGGCGTTGCGCCAGCGCGGACACCACCTCCTCCTGGCCGGAGACGACCTCGGCCAGTTCCCGCAGCAGCGTCCCGGTCGCCTCGACATCGATGGCGTTGGCCGGGCGCGGCTCGTCGGCGAGCCGGCGGGCATGCTCGATCAGCAAGGCGAGCTTGGTCTCGCCGTCATGCTGGCGGCGCTCGCTCAGGCGAAGCCGGTCCGCGACCTCGGCCAGTTGCCGCCGCATCGCCGCCTCGCCGCGCTGTGTCGCGACGATGAGCCAGGCGAGCCCGAGCGCGAGTGCCGCAACCACGCCGACCAGCACCGCCAGGCCGGGCGGCTGGTGCAGCACTGCAATCCCGACATAGGTGAGCGCGCCAAATGCAGCCAGCATGCCGGCCGCCATGAAAATTCCATTCTCTCGCCGCATCGGAGACAGCCCCTTGCGCGAAGGCGCCTTGTGTTCATCGCTGGCGATTCGCAATGTGACAGGATAGTGGTGAACCGGCCCGCCCGCGAGAGGCGAGCTGCGGCTTTTTCGGATTGGCGGGAGACAATGCCCAGGCAAATCAACCCGAAGCACATCCTGCCCCCGGGCTCGCGCTACAGCCACGGCATCATTCACAGCGCCAGGGCGCGCCGGCTGGTGATTTCCGGGCAGTTCGGCGCGCGCGTCGACGGCACCGTGCCCGAGGACCTGCGCGAGCAGGTCGCCATCGCCTTCGACAACCTGCTCGCCGTGGTCGCCGAGGCCGGGCTCGCCCCGACCGACCTGATCAAGATTTCCGCCTATTGCACCGAGCCCCATGCGGTGCGGGCGTTCCGCGAGGTCCGCGACCGCAAGCTCAGCGGCCATGCGCCGGCCTCGACCTATCTCGAAGTCGCCGGGCTCGCCATGCCGGGCCTGAAATTCGAGATCGAGGGCGAGGCGGTCTCGGAGGAGCCCGACCTGCTGTTCGAGGATTATCACGAACGGGTCGGCGCGCCCGAATGGAGCGGCAAGCGTTAGGGAGGGCGCGCGGTAAGCGGCTGAAATGCCTGGAGGCTGCGCCTGACAGTTCGATTCCGGTGATGCGGGACATCAAAGGAAGCTGTTTTTCGCTTCGTGCGATCCCTGCTATGCCTCTGACAACAATGGAGGATTGACCATGGCCAATGCGACCCGCCCGATCGAGACATCGAGCCTTCCCAACGATCTCGAAGCGTTCTGGATGCCGTTCACCGCCAACCGCGCCTTCAAGGCGAAGCCGCGCATGATCGCCCGCGCCAAGGATTTGCACTACTTTACGCCCGAGGGCCGGCCGATCCTCGATGCCACCGCCGGGCTGTGGTGCTGCAATGCCGGCCATAACCGCGCGCCGATCGTCGATGCGATCCAGAAGCAGGCGGCCGAGCTCGATTTCGCGCCGACCTTCCAGTACGGCCACCCGAAGGCGTTCCAGCTCGCCTCGCGCATCGCGGCGCTGGCGCCCGGCGATCTCGACCATGTGTTCTTCTGCAATTCCGGCTCGGAAGCCGCCGACAGCGCGCTGAAGGCGGCGCTCGCCTACTGGAACATCAAGGGCCAGGGCCAGAAGATGCGCCTGATCGGGCGCGAGCGCGGCTATCACGGCGTCGGCTTCGGCGGCATCACCGTCGGCGGCATCGTGCCGAACCGCAAGTTCTTCGGCACGCTGCTCGCCGGCGCCGACCACCTGCCGCATACCTATGACCGCGAGCACCAGGCCTTCTCGAAGGGCGAGCCGGCATGGGGCGCGCATCTGGCGGACGAACTCGAGCGCATCGTGCAGCTGCACGACGCCTCGACCATCGCGGCGATGATCGTCGAGCCGATGGCCGGCTCGACCGGCGTGCTGCCGGCGCCGCAGGGCTACCTGAAGCGCCTGCGCCAGATCTGCGACAAGCACGGCCTGCTGCTGATTTTCGACGAGGTCATCACCGGTTTCGGCCGCCTCGGCACGGCCTTCGCCGCCGAGCGCTATGGCGTCACGCCCGACATCATCACCTTCGCCAAGGGCGTGACCTCGGGCGCGGTGCCGATGGGCGGCATCATCGTGCGCAAGGAAATCTACGACACGTTCATGAACGGGCCGGAGCACGCGATCGAGTTCTTCCACGGCTATACCTATAGCGGCCACCCGCTCGCCGCCGCGGCCGGCCTCGCCACGCTCGACCTCTATCGCGACGAGGACCTGTTCGCGCGCGCCAAGGCGCTCGAGCCGAAATGGGCCGATGCCGTGATGAGCCTGAAGGGCACGCCGGGCATCCTCGACATCCGCTGCGTCGGCCTGACCGCCGCCTTCGACATGGCCTCGAAACCCGATGCCTACGGCCTGCGCGGCTACAAGGCGATGGATTATGCCTTCAACGAGGAGGGCATCATGCTGCGCTATACCGGCGAGACGATCGCCGTGACGCCGCCGCTGACCATCGAGGACAAGCATATCGACGAGATCGTCACCAAGGTGAAGCGCTCCATCCAGCACGTGATGCAAACGCACTGAGCCTGATCCACTGACACTCGGCCATTGACCGGCATGCCGGCTGTGGCAATCTGGGGCGGGTGCTGCGGCATCCGCCCCATCCTTTTCTGACGGGTCCGCCCTCCCACCCGAAAGACGTCGCATGCAATCCGATCTCGCCATCGCCCGCGCAGCGGTCATGCAGCCGATCGCCGCGATCGCCGACCGGATCGGCATTCCTGAATCGGCGCTGCAGCCCTACGGGCGGTATATCGCCAAGATCGATGCCGCCTATCTCGCAGCCCTGCGCGAACGGCCTCAGGGCAAGCTGGTGCTGGTGAGCGCGATCAGCCCGACGCCGGCGGGCGAGGGCAAGACCACGACCACGGTCGGGCTCGGCGACGCGATGAACCGCATCGGCCGCAACACGGTGATCGCGCTGCGCGAGCCGTCAATGGGCCCGGTCTTCGGCGCCAAGGGCGGCGCCAATGGCGGCGGGCGGGCGCAGGTCGTGCCGATGGAGCAGATCAACCTGCATTTCACCGGCGATTTCCACGCCATCACCGCGGCGCATAACCTGCTGGCCGCGATGATCGACAACCACATCTACTGGAGCAACGCGCTCGGCATCGACACCAGGCGCATCGCCTGGCGCCGGGTGATGGACATGAACGACCGGGCGCTGCGCTCCATCGCCGCCGGCCTCGGCGGCATCGCGAACGGCTTTACGCGCGAGACCGGCTTCGACATCACCGTCGCCTCCGAGGTGATGGCGATCTTCTGCCTCGCCCGCGACGCCGACGATCTCGCCGCCCGCCTCGCCCGCATCGTGGTGGCCGAGACGCGCGAGCGCAAGCCCGTCACCGCCGCCGATCTCAAGGCGGTCGGCGCGATGTGCGCCCTGCTGGCGCAGGCCCTCCAGCCCAATCTGGTGCAGACGCTCGAGGGCAACCCCGCGCTGCTGCATGGCGGGCCGTTCGCCAATATCGCGCATGGCTGCAACTCGGTGATCGCGACGCGCGCCGCGCTTGGCCTCGGCGATTACGTGGTGACGGAAGCCGGTTTCGGCGCCGATCTCGGCGCGGAGAAATTCCTCGACATCAAATGCCGCCAGGCCGGGCTGAAGCCTGCCTGCGCCGTGGTGGTGGCGACGATCCGGGCGCTGAAGATGCATGGCGGCGTCGCCAAGGGCGACCTTGCCCGCGAGGACCTGAGCGCGCTCGGGGCCGGGCTCGCCAATCTCGGGCGCCATGTCGGCAACCTGCGCAAATACGGCCTGCCGGTCGTGGTCGGCATCAACCATTTCGCGAGCGATACCGAGGCCGAACACGCGCTGCTCGAGGAAATCTGCGCCCGCGAATACCACGTCAAGGCGATCACCTGCCGGCACTGGGCCGAGGGCGGCGCCGGCGCCGAGGCGCTGGCGCGCGAGGTGGCGGCGCTGTGCGACAAGGACGAGGCGCATTTCCAGCCGCTCTATGCCGATGCCCTGCCGCTGGCGGAAAAAATCCGCACCATCGCCCGCACCATCTACGGCGCCAGCGACATCGCGCTGTCCGACAGCGCGGCGCGCCAGCTCGCCGCCTTCGAGCGGGCCGGCCACGGGCGGCTGTCGATCTGCATCGCCAAGACGCAATATTCGTTCTCGGCCGATCCGACGCTGATGGGCGCGCCGAGCGGCCATATCCTGCCGATTCGCGAGGTCAGGCTGTCGGCCGGCGCCGGTTTCGTGGTGGCGATCTGCGGCGACATCATGACCATGCCCGGCCTGCCGCGCGCGCCCTCGGCCGAGAGCATCCATCTCGATGCCGACGGCCATATCGAAGGGCTGTTCTGACAGTTCCTCGCCTTGTCCCGGCCTTGAGCCGGGACCCAGACGGCCAACATCTCGTTTCCCTGGCCCCCGGATCAAGTCCGGGGGAAGACGTTTGCGCTTGTCATTCCCGCGGAGGCGGGAATCCAGAGCCGCCGCGTAAACGGCCCCTGGATTCCCGATCGCGCTGACGCGCGTCGGGAATGACACTGGTGACAGTGAGCCTTTGCGAAGCGGGATCGGCGGATCAAGTCCGCCGATGACGGCTGCAATGTTCGCGCTCGCTCCTCCGCCGTCATGGGCCGGCTTGACCGGCTCATCCCGATGCGAAAAGCGCGCCATCGCCCGGCCCTGCCTTAACGTGCGGACGAGACGGGCGCCCCTTCCGATTCGGCGATGACAAAACCGAGCCCGCGCGCTAAGCGAAGCGCCATGTCCGATACGCTCAGCAAACTCGCCAAGACCCTGCCCCGCCTGCCGCGCGGCTTCATCGATCACGGCCCGGCCGCGCTTGGCGCGCAACGCCGCATGCTGGAGACGATCCGCGAGGTCTACGAACTGTACGGTTTCGAGGCGGTCGAGACGCCGTTCGTCGAATATACCGAGGCGCTCGGCAAGTTCCTGCCCGATACCGACCGGCCGAATGCCGGCGTGTTCTCGTTCCGCGACGATGACGAGCAATGGCTCAGCCTGCGCTACGACCTGACCGCGCCGCTCGCCCGCCACGTCGCCGAGCATTTCGACCGGCTGCCGAAACCGTATCGCAGCTACCGCGCCGGCTATGTCTTCCGCAACGAGAAGCCCGGACCGGGGCGCTTCCGCCAGTTCATGCAATGCGATGCCGATACCGTCGGCAGCGCCTCGCCGGCGGCCGATGCCGAAATCTGCATGATGGCGGCCGACACCATGGAGCGGCTCGGCATCCCGCGCGGCGCCTATATCGTCAAGGTCAATAACCGCAAGGTGCTCGACGGCGTGATGGAGGCGATCGGGCTCGGCGGCGAGGCCAATGCCGGCCGCCGCCTGACCGTGCTGCGCGCCATCGACAAGCTCGACCGGCTCGGCCCCGACGGGGTGAAACTTCTGCTCGGGGCCGGCCGCAAGGACGAGAGCGGCGATTTTACCAAAGGTGCCGGGCTCGATGACAGCCAGGCCGCGACCATCCTCGCCTTCACGAGCGCGCGCGCCGGCGACAACGCCGCCACGATCGCCAATTTGCGGACGCTGACGCTGGCGGGCGCTGGCGAAGAGGGTATCGACGAACTGGCGCAGATCGCGGCCCTGACGGCCTCGTCCGGCTATGGCGAGGACCGCGTGCTGATCGACCCGTCCGTGGTGCGCGGGCTCGAATATTACACCGGCCCGGTGTTCGAGGTCGAACTGACCTTCGAGGTGCGCGACGAGGATGGCCGCAATGTGCGCTTCGGCTCGGTCGCCGGCGGCGGGCGCTATGACGGGCTCGTCGGCCGCTTTCGCGACGAGCCGGTGCCGGCGACCGGCTTCTCGATCGGCGTGTCGCGGCTCATCGCGGCGCTGACCCATCTCGGCAAGGTCAGCACCGAGGACGAAACCGGCCCGGTCGTGGTGCTGGTGATGGATCGCGATCAGGCCGCCAGCTACCAGAAGCTCGTCGCCACGCTGCGCCAGGCCGGCATCCGCGCCGAGATGTATCTCGGCGCCGCCGGCATGAACGCGCAGATGAAATATGCCGACCGGCGCAATTCGCCCTGCGCGGTCATCCAGGGCTCGAACGAGCGCGCGGCGGGCGAGGTCCAGATCAAGGACCTCAAGCTCGGCGCGACGCTGCGCGCCATCAAGGATCGCAGCGAATATCTCGCCCAGCAGGCGGAAGCGCAGTTCTCGGTCAGGAGCGAGGATCTGGTGGCCGGCGTCAGGCGGGTTTTGGCGCGCAAGGGCTGACGGGCGCAAGCAATCGCCTGGGCCCCGGATCAAGTCCGGGGCAAGACGCGCGAGGAAACTGAGCGGTCTTGTGCCGGGCTTGACCCGGCACCCAGCCTCGACCGACCGCGCCTCACCAACCGTCATGGGCCGGCTCGACCGGCCCATCCCGATACGAAAGGCGCGGCGGCTCAGAAACCGTAGGCGAGCTTCGCCTTGACGATGTGCTGCGAGAAATCGCTCAGGTCGAGATTGCCGGGCACGCCTTTCGCCTTGCCGGAAAGCTGGATATCCCAGGCGGCCGAAAGCGCCAGGTCCTTGGTCGCCTGCCAGTAGATGCCCGGCCCGGCATAGGTGGCATAGCCAAGTTCGTCGCCGAAGAACACGGCGTCATAGCGCCGGAAATGGTCGAGTTCGGCGCTGATGAACACGCCGTCAATGATCTGATAGGCGAGCGAGGCGCCGATGCGCAGCGTCGAGGCGCGCGCATAGCCCGACTTGAACAATTGCGGCATGTCGGTCCAGTTCGAATCCATGCCGAGATTGAGCGCGCCATACAGCTTGCCGGCGATCAGCTCCTTGTCGAGGAACAGGCTGTAGACCGCGTCCCAGCTGCTGTCGGAGCGCAAGCCCGGCGGGCCATAGAGGCCGCCGCTCAGCGCCGCGCCCTGCAAGGCGAGGTCGAAGGTCGCGCCGACGCCATGGGTATCGCGGCCGAGGAATTTGTATTTCACCTCGATGCCGCCGCCATATTGCGACCCGTGCAGCGCGTTGAAGCCATAGGCTTTCGAATTGGCCGCGCCGGCGAACAGGTAAGGCCCGATCTTGACGCAGGGGAAGGCGCCGTAGGACAGCTGCGCCGTGGCGAGATGGCCGTCGGCGCTGCCGTTGCGCGCACCGAAACTGCCGCCATAGGTCAGCGAGCCGGACAGCGCGCCGACATCGTTGACATCGGAGCCGGTGTTGAAGCCGAACACATCGGTGGCAAGGCCGTTCTTCTCGAGGCAGGCGGTGGCGGCGACCGGCGCCGGGGCCGGCTTGTGGATCGGCAGGTCGGCGGCCTGCGCGGAGGAGATCAGGGCGAGCGTGGCGATCGAGGCGGCGATGAACTTCATGGGGGGTGCCCTTCGGGAGGAATATCCGCCGCGAAATTCCTCCCGGCGCCGGCGCTTGTCACGTCCATGATTTATGCTTTTGGCCCAAAAAACCGGCATATCCGCGCATTGCCGGCGGATGTTGCAAATCAACACCTTGATCGGAATTGCTCGAAACACCGCATTTGCGGCTGCTCGCTTCGCGGCAACAGGGCTCGTAAACGTTGTTTCACCGGAACAGTCGCATCGCGCGCCCGTCTTTGCTAAGAACCGCGCGATCAAGGGGTTTTCATGCTCAAGACCAAGCAATCGCGCGAGGCGGCGCTGGCGGCATTGTTCGAGCCGACGGGCTATGGCCGCGCCGACCCGGCGCTGCTGCAGCCGGCCGACAGCTTTCTCGAATTGTCGGGCGAGGATATCCGCCGGCGCCTGTTCCTCACCTATGACGGCACCGGCCGCGAATATTGCCTGAGGCCCGAGTTCACCATTCCGGTGGCGCGCGCCTATCTCGCCGACATGCCGAAGGCGATGCCGGCCAATTACTGGTATTGCGGCCCGGTTTTCCGGCACCGGCCGCAGGGCAGCGGCGAGTTCCTGCAAGGCGGCATCGAATCGCTCGGGCGTACGGATCGTGCCGCCGCCGATGCCGAGACGCTCGATATCGCGTTGCAGGCGTGCCGCGCGCTCGGCGTCGCCGCACCTCAGATCGCGCTCGGCGATGTCGGGCTGCTCGACGCGGTGCTTGCCGGGCTGAAACTCCCGGCCGATACCATGCGCCGGCTGCGGCGGCGGCTCGCCGGCGGCCAGCCGCCGGCGGCGCTCCTCGATGCGCCGGAGGGCGACACGGCATCGAGCCTCGGCGGCTATGCCGGGCTGCTCACGGCGCTCGAAGGCGTCGACAAGCAGCAGGCGCAGGCCTTCGTCGCCGATGTGCTGTCGATCGCCGGCTTGCAGAATGTCGGCGGGCGCAGCGTCAGCGACATCGCCGAGCGCTTCCTCGCCAAGGCGGGCCAGAACGGCGCGGCCCTGTCGGGCGAGAACGCGGCGCTGATCGGCGATTTCCTAGCGCTGAGCGGCCACCCGGACGAGGTCTCCGCCAAGGCGCGCCGGCTCAGCCAGGATGCGGGCCTTGCGATCGACGCGGCACTCGACGAATTCGACACCCGCACCGGCTTCATGGCGGCGCGCGGCATCGATATCGAGGCGCTCAAGGTCGCGACCGCCTTCACGCGCAACATGGATTATTATACCGGCTTCGTGTTCGAGATGACGGCGCCGGGCCAGCCGGCGACGCTGATCGCCGGCGGGCGCTACGACAACCTGCTGACCCGCCTCGGCGCGCGCGAGCCGGTGCCGGCGGTCGGCTGCGCCATCTGGGTCGAGCGCTTCGGAGAAACGGCATGAGCGGCGCGGGCAACGGCAAACTCATCCTTGCGGTGCCGTCCAAGGGGCGGTTGCAGGAGAACGCCGCCAATTTCTTCGCGCGCGCCGGGCTGGTGCTGCAACAGGGCCGCGGCAGCCGCGACTATAGCGGCAGCCTCGCCGGCGTCGCCGATGTCGAGGTGCTGTTCCTGTCGGCCTCCGAGATCAGCGCCAAGCTGGCGGCCGGCGGCGCCCATCTCGGCGTCACCGGCGAGGACCTGATCCGCGAGAGCATTCCCGACGCCGACGCCAAGGTCGAGCTGCTGACGCCGCTCGGCTTTGGCCAGGCCAATGTTGTCGTCGCCGTGCCGCAGGCCTGGATCGACGTGCGCAACATGGCCGATCTGGAAGATGTCACCGCCTCGTTCCACGGCCGCCATGGCCGGCGCATGCGGATTGCCACGAAATACCTGAACCTGACGCGCGACTTCCTCGCCCGCCACGGCGTCAGCGATTACCGGCTGGTCGAGAGCCTCGGCGCGACCGAAGGGGCGCCGGCCTCGGGCGCGGCCGAGTTGATCGTCGACATCACCACGACCGGCGCGACGCTCGCCGCCAACGGGCTCAAGGTGCTGGAGGACGGCACGATCCTGCAATCGGAGGCCAATCTCGTCGCCTCGGTCGGCGCCAACTGGACGCCGAAGGCGCGCTGCGCCGCCCGCGCCATTCTCGCACGCATCGCGGCGGAGGAACGCGCCCGCACGCAGCGCGAGGTGCGGGCACGCTTTCCCTCCGGCACGATGCCGGCGCTCGCGCAGCAGGCCGGCACGCATTTCGGCGCCGTGGCGCTGCGCACCGAATCGTGCGGCGATCTGGTGCTGCATGTGCCGCACGGCCGCGCCGCTGATCTCGCCGGCTGGCTGATCGAGCAGGGCGCGGACACGGCCATCGTCACCAGGCTCGATTATGTGTTCTCGCGCCAGAACCCGCTCGACGAGAAGCTGACCGCCCGTGTCGGCTGACGCCGCCCGGCCGGGCTGGATCGTGGCGCAGCGATGACTTATCCTGGCGCGATGACACGCTATGTCCTCCTCCTGGCGCTGGCGGCCGGGCTTGTTGCGCCCGCCCTGGCGCAGGCCGCGCCGCGCAAGGCGCCGCAAAAGCCGCTCAAGCTCGATCCGTTTCCGATCGGCCAGTCGTTTCGCCTCGCGAGCATCAACGGCAAGGCGGTCAGCGGCAACCTGACGCTCAGGGTCGACGACACGTTTCGCGGCAGCGGCTCGAGCGGCTGCAACAGCTGGTCGGCGGCGATGTATCCGCTGAAGAACGGCCGGCTCGCCATGGGCCCCGTGGCGATGACCAAGCGCGCCTGCCCCGGCCCGGTCATGGCGCTCGAGCGGCGCTATCTCTACGCGCTGCATTCGGGTTTGCGCTGGTCGACCCCGCCCGGCGCGCTCGTGCTCAAGGGCGCGGCCGGCACGCTGCGCTTCGAACGGGCGTATTGAGAGCGGCAGGCAGAGCTTCCTTCGCCTCCCCCTTGTCCCGGCCTTGAGCCGGGACCCAGCTTTGCCTGCAAGCGTCTCGTTTCCATAGGCCCCGGCTCAAGGCCGGGGCGAGACGGCCAACGCTTCACGCGCTGGCGGGCGCCAGTTCGCGCGGCGTCGAGATGCCATCGTCGCCGGGCCGGAGGTCGACGCGGCGCTGGTGCAGATCGACCAGCGTGCTGCGATGGCCGATCGAGACGATGGTGGTCTCCGGCAGCATCTCGCCGATAGCCTGGTAGATCGCCGCTTCCAGCGGCTCGTCGAGGGCCGCCGTCGCCTCGTCGAGGAAGAGCCAGTCCGGCTTGGCGAGCAGGGCGTGGGCAATCGACAGGCGCTGCTTCTCGCCGCCCGACAGGCGCTGCGCCCACAGGTCCTCGTTGTCGAGTTCGGCGACGAGATGGCCGAGCTTGACCGCCTCGAGCGCGGCGCGCACCGCCGCGTCGTCGAACGCCTTGCTCGCTTCCGGATAGGTGACCGCCTCGCGCAGCGTGCCTTGCGCGATATAGGGCTGCTGCGGCAACAGCAGCACGGTCTTGCCGGCCGGCACGGTGATCTGGCCGCTGACGAACGGCCACACGCCGGCAAGCGCCCGGAACAGCGTCGACTTGCCCGAGCCGGACGGGCCGGTGACCAGCGTGCGCTCACCGGCCCGGAAGGTGAATTCCGGCACGGTGGCGATGGTGCGCCCGTTGGGGAGCTTGAGCGCCAGATCGCTGATCGCGACATGATCGGCCGGGCCCTGATGCGGCTCGGGCTGGGCGGCGCCGATGGCATCGGCCCGGCGCATGCCGTCATTGAAGGTGGTCAGGCGGTCGATGATCGCCTTGTAGGCGGCCAGCGTCTGATACGAGGTGATGAAGAAGCTCATCGCGCTGTTGACCTGCCCGAAGGACTGCGCGCCCTGCTGCAACTGGCCGAGCGTGATCTTGCCAGCGAGGAAATACGAGCCCGTCAGGATATAGGGGAAGGCGACGCTCATCTGCTGCCACGAGAAGGTGAAGCCGACGAGCTTCAGGCGCCGGATCAGCAGCGCGATGAAGTTGTCGACGATATCGCCGAAGCGGGCGCGCAGGCGCTTCTGCTCGGCTTCCGCGCCCGAGAGCAGCGCGACCTGCTCGCCATATTCGCGCAAACGGGCGAGCGCGAAGCGGAAATTCGCCTCGACGCGCTGGCGCAGGAAGTCGAGCCGGATCAGCGGCCGGCCGATGAGGTGGGTGAACAGCGTGCCGATGATGGCATAGGCGAGCACGACCCAGACCAGGAAGCCGGGCACGACGACATTGGTGCCGGGGAAGACGAAGCCGCTCGAAATCTCCCACAGGATGACGGTGAACGAGACCAGCGTCGCCAGTTGCGCCAGCAGCCGCGTCGAGAGCGCCATGGTCTGCGAGATGAAACTGTCGACATCGTCGGCGATGCGCTGGTCCGGGTTGTCGGCGGCAAGCCCGAGCAACTGCATGCGGTAATGCGTGCCGTCATTCAGCCAGCGCGAGAAATAATTGCGGCTGAGCCAGGTGCGCCAGCGAATCTGCAGCATGCTGTCGCTCCAGATGTCGAGCATCTGAGAGATGATCCAGCACACCAGCAACGGCACGAAAACCGACCACATCTGGAACCAGAACGCGGCCGCATCCTTCGATTGCAGCGCGTTGAACAGGTCGCGATACCAGATGTTCAGCCTGATCTGCATCGCCACCTGGATGAAGTTATTGGCGATGATGAAGCCGATCAGCGCGCGCGCGGCAGCACCCCGGCTCGGGAAAAACCGGCTCAGGCGGCCGAAATCGCCCGTGTCCTTCTCGGGCGCGTCGAAATACGGGTCGGTCAGGCCCATCACGGTACGGATCAGCGGGATGAAGGACACGCCATAGACGATGGCCGCGAAACCGACCGCGGCCGAGGCCATGAAGGGCGGCGGCAACAGCGCCATCACGCTCGATGGCAACATGTGGATGGCGCCGAGATAGCTCATCAGCGCCAGGAACATGAAGCCGAGCGCGTACATCACCACGAAGACCTTCAGGAAGGTCGAGATCGGGCGCGACGCCCACACGATGCCGGCGAGGATCAGGCCGGAGACCGGCACGTAGAATGGCAGGCTGCCGCCGTCCCAACTGAACACGCCAAGCAGGATCGACAGAATGGCGGTGACCAGGGCGACGATCTGCATGCGGGGTAACCTTAGGCGCGCGGGGAATCACATTGGAAGCCGCTAATTAGGCGTAAATCGGTCGAATGCCCAGCCACGAACGCAACAAGGCCGGACGGCCCGCTCCGGCAAGGAGGGACCGCCCGGCCACGCTTGATGCATGCAAGGACGCTGTCAGGCGGTGCGCGCGCGCAAGTGATCGAGCGACCAGCCGCCGGCGCCATGCGCCATCAGCGTCAGGAAACCGCCGGCGATGGTGAGGTTCTTCCAGAAATTGATCATCTGGCCCTGGCTGGCCGGATCGAAGTGGAACAGATAGCCGGCGATGACGCAGAATCCGGCGAGCAGCAGCGCGGCAAGGCGGGTCCGGTAGCCGAACAGGATCAGCAGGCCGCCGCCCAGTTCCGTCAGGATGACGAGCGGCAGCAGCCCGCCGGGCAGGCCGGCCTTGGCCATATAGGCGGCGGTGCCGGCGTAACCGGCGATCTTGCTCCAGCCGCTGGTGATGAAAATCAGCGAGAGCAGCATGCGGCCGGCCAGCGAGGCGGCGCTTGTCACGGTGGTGTGGTTCATTGCGCGTGTCCAGTTCAGGTGGGGCGGCCCCCGGCCGCCTGTTGCTTTCACCCTGCTAGATAGGGCATTTGTGCGCTGCACAAAACCCCGGCCGGCGAAAACCGGGCTTTGCACGCCTGCAAACGCCTCGCGCCGGCAACAAAAAAGAGGCCGGCGAAACGCCGGCCTCTCATTATGCTCTTGGTGTGGATGGACTTCTTAGAAGTCCATGCCGCCCATGCCGCCGCCGCCCGGCATGGCCGGCGGGGGATCCTTGCGCGGCAGCTCGCCGATCATCGCTTCCGTGGTGATCATCAGGCCGGCGATCGAGGCCGCATCCTGGATCGCGGTGCGCACGACCTTGGTCGGGTCGATGATGCCGGCCTTGACCATGTCGCCATACTGGCCGGTCTGGGCGTCGTAGCCGTAGGCGTAGTCCTTGGCCTCGATCAGCTTGCCGATGACGACGGCGCCGTCATCGCCGGCATTGTCGACGATCTGGCGGGCCGGGGCGACGATCGCCTTGCGGACGATCTCGACGCCGGTCTTCTGGTCGTCATTGGCGGTCTTGATCTTGCCGATGGCCGCGAGCGAGCGCAGCAGCGCCACGCCGCCGCCCGGCAGCACGCCCTCTTCCACGGCCGCGCGGGTCGCGTTCAGGGCGTCGTCGACGCGGTCCTTCTTCTCCTTGACCTCGACCTCGGTCGCGCCGCCGACGCGGATCACCGCGACGCCGCCGGCGAGCTTGGCCAGGCGCTCCTGGAGCTTCTCGCGATCGTAGTCCGAGGTGGTCTCCTCGATCTGCGCCTTGATCTGGGCAACGCGGCCCTCGATGTCCTTCTTCTTGCCGGAACCATCGATGATCGTGGTGTTTTCCTTCTCGATGCGCACGCGCTTGGCGCGGCCGAGATCCTTGATCGTGACGTTCTCGAGCTTGATGCCGAGATCCTCGGCGATCATGGTGCCGCTGGTCAGGATGGCGATGTCCTCGAGCATCGCCTTGCGGCGATCACCGAAGCCCGGCGCCTTGACGGCGGCAACCTTGAGGCCGCCACGCAGCTTGTTGACCACGAGGGTGGCAAGCGCCTCGCCCTCGATGTCCTCGGCGACGATCAGCAGCGGCTTGCCGGTCTGGACGACGGCCTCGAGCACCGGCAGCATGGCCTGGAGCGACGAGAGCTTCTTCTCGTGGATGAGGATGTAGGGGTCCTCGAGCTCGGCGATCATCTTCTCGGCGTTGGTGATGAAATACGGCGACAGGTAGCCGCGGTCGAACTGCATGCCCTCGACGACGTCGAGCTCGGTCTCGGCGGTCTTGGCTTCCTCGACGGTGATGACACCCTCGTTGCCGACGCGCTGCATGGCGGACGAGATCATCTTGCCGACGGTGGCGTCGCCATTGGCCGAGATCGTGCCGACCTGGGCGACTTCGTCGTTCGAGGTGACCTTCTTGGAGTTCTTCTTGAGGTCGGCGACGATGGCTTCGACGGCCAGATCGATGCCGCGCTTGAGGTCCATCGGGTTCATGCCGGCGGCAACCGCCTTGACGCCCTCGCGCACGATCGAGGCGGCGAGCACCGTCGCGGTCGTGGTGCCGTCACCGGCGTGGTCGTTCTGCTTCGAGGCGACTTCGCGCACCATCTGCGCGCCCATGTTCTCGAACTTGTCGGCAAGCTCGACTTCCTTGGCGACGGTGACGCCGTCCTTGGTGATGCGGGGAGCGCCGAACGACTTGTCGATCACGACGTTGCGGCCCTTCGGACCGAGCGTGACCTTGACGGCATTGTTGAGAACTTCCACGCCGCGCAGCATCTTGTCGCGGGCGTCGGTGGAGAATTTTACGTCCTTGGCAGCCATGGATCAGGCCTCCGTTTGAACTGGTATGAGGGTGTTGAAATCAAAAAGAATGGGCGTCGATCAGCCGATCACGCCCATCACGTCGGATTCCTTCATGATCAGGAGGTCCTGACCGTCGATCTTCACTTCCGTGCCGGACCATTTGCCGAACAGAATCTTGTCGCCCTTCTTGACGTCGAGCGGAACCAGCTTGCCGGCCTCGTCGCGCGCGCCCGAGCCGACGGCGATGATCTCGCCTTCCTGCGGCTTCTCCTTGGCGGTGTCGGGGATGATGATGCCGCCCTTGGTCTTCTCTTCGCTGTCGAGACGGCGAACGACGACGCGGTCGTGCAGAGGACGAAACTTCATGGTTTCCTCACATGTTGCGACGCACGGATCAGGCCGCGCGCCGGTGAAGGGATAACGGATAGGCTCGCTGGCACTCACCCTGGGAGAGTGCCAGAAGTGGACCGGAGATAGGAATTGAGGCCGCTGGAGTCAAGGGTTTTCGCGGACGGCCTGCGGCCAGCGCGGGGACGATGGTTAACCCGCGCGGTGCGGCTGGCCGGTGCGGCCGCCATGCGCCGCTGGTAGCACGGCAAGGCGCAACTGGCCAGCATGGCGGCGGCCGGGAGCGCGGCGCCTTATGGATTTGTAAAGCGGCCCGCCTGCATTGTCGCAGCGGCTCGCCATGTGGCCGATGGATCGGCAAGGCCCGGCCAGAACAGTTTTTCGTCAAGGGCCAGGGCCGAACACGACACGCAATGCTGGTTCTCGTCACATTCATCGTCAATGCCGGCTTCAACTTCGCCCTCGGCCTGCTGGTGGCGCATTTCCTCGGCCCGGCCGATTTCGGACGCTATGCCTTCGCGCAGGCGATCGGCGTGCTGATCAACGTGACCTTCATCGACTGGGTCAAGCTGAGCACGACGCGCTTCTATTCGCAGAAGACGCGCGCCGCGCGGCCGAGCCTGCGCCGCACGCTCGATGCCGGCTTCATGATCTCGTCGCTGATCGTGTGCGCCGCCAGCACGATCTGCCTGGTCAGCGGCGTCGATTTCGGCGTCTCGACGGCGCTCGCCGCCATGGTGCCGGCGATGGCGATCAGCTACGCGCTGTTCGACTATCACACCGCCATGACGCGCGCGCTGTTCAACGATCCGCTCTATGCGACGATCGTCGTCGGCAAGAACCTGTTCTCGCTGGTGCTGACGGTCGGCGGCGCGTGGTATTTCCGCGATCCGGTGATCGTGCTCGCCGGCCTGTGCCTGAGCCAGGTCATCGCCTGGCTCACCGTGCGCAAGCCGCTGGCGGAGCCCGGCCCCGGCGGGCCGCCGCTGCCCTCGATCGCCGTCAGCCTGCTCGCCTATGCGTTGCCGATCGTGCTCGCCAACGCCTTTTACCAGATCGTGCCGATCTATAACCGGGCCGCGATCTCGATAGCGCTCGGCGTCGCCGAAATGGGCCAGTATTCGCTGGCCTTCGACATCAGCACCAAGCTGTTCTCGACCATCGGCTCGGCCTTCGACATCCTGCTGTTCCAGCTTGCCGTGCGCATCCATCACGAGCGCGGGCTCGCCGCCGCCAGGGAGCAGCTCTCGCATAATCTCGGCATCCTGATCGGCGCCATCGTGCCGCTCGGGCTCGGCCTGTGGTTCGTGTTGCCGAGCCTCGACGCGATCTTCATCCCGGCCGAGTTCAAGGGCGTGTTCTCCAATTATGTCGCGCAACTGATCCCCGGCCTCGCGGCGCTGTCGCTGATGCTGTTCGGCTTCAACCCGGTGCTGCAGATCCGCGACCGCACCTATCCGATCATCATCGCCGGCCTCGTCGGCATCCTGGCCGACATCGCGCTGATCTACCGGCTCCCGGCCGGCGCGCCCGGCACGGCCTACGCGCAGGCCCAGACCATGGCGATGGTGCTGGCGCTCGCCGTCACCATCGTGTTCGTGTTCGCGATCATGCCGGTCCTGCCGCGCATCCGCGCCATGATCGGCTGCCTTGCCGGCCTCGCCGCCATGACGCTGGTGCTGTGGCCGCTCAGCGGCCTCACGCCCGGTTTCACGGCGCTGGCGATCTCGGGCGCACTCGGCGCGAGCGCCTATCTCGCCATGCAATATCTGTTCAATGCCGGCGATCTGCGCATGATGCTGGCGAGCCGGCGGCAGACCGGCTTGCCACCGCAAGACCGAAACGGTCCGTAAACCACGTCGATCACGTTTGCATTTACCATCACCTGCTCAAGTCAACACTCGGTCAAGCATAGCGAGACGAAGCTGGCGGCCGCGCCGCTTTTCCACGCGCAAACCCGGGCGATGCTGGCACTTCATTAAAGGGCTGCGGCCACTCTCGCCGGCGCAACGGCGCTTTCCATCGCGCCAGCCTTTGCAGGTCCTGTCATCGATCGAGAGTCTTCGTAATGCACCCTGGATATTCCTGGCCGAGATATTCCTGGCTGAGCGCCGCCGGCACCGCCCTGATGCTGCTTGGCGCCCCCGTCATGGCGCAGCCGGCCGCGGCCGGCCAAGGCGGGCTCGGCGGCGGTTTCATCGAAATGCTGTTCAGCGCGCAGAATCCCAACCCGCAAACCCGGGCGGAAACCCGGCGCCAGATTCGCGCCGCGCCGCCGGCGACGCGCGCCTATTGGGGCAATGCCGGTTTCAACACCCCGGAAGAGCCGGAGGCTGCGCCGCAATTCATCGAGCGCGTGCCGGCGGCGCGCCCGGCCGAACGGCAGGCGTCGCTCGGCGCCTATCCGGTCGAGCGCGGGCTCGATCCCATCTATCGCCGGCAGGAAGTCGCCTATGACAGCCGCCAGCCGCCCGGCACCATCGTCATCGATACGCCGCATAAATTCCTGTACCTGGTGCAGGGCAACGGGCGCGCGCTGCGCTACGGCGTCGGCGTCGGCCGGCCCGGCTTCAAATGGGCCGGCACCAAATCCGTGACCCGCAAGGCCGAGTGGCCGGGCTGGACGCCGCCGGCCGAAATGCTGAAGCGCCGCCCGGACCTGCCGCGCCACATGGTCGGCGGCCCGGCCAATCCGCTCGGCGCGCGCGCCATGTATCTCGGCTCGTCTCTCTACCGCATCCACGGCACCAACGAGCCCCACACCATCGGCACCAACGTGTCCTCGGGCTGCATCCGCCTGCTCAACGCCGATGTCATCGACCTGTATAACCGCGTCAAGGTCGGCACCAAGGTCGTGGTGATGTAAGCCTCAGGCCGGCCCTTCACGGCCGACGGCGGCGGCCGATGGGGCTTTCCCTCTCCATAAACGCGACCTCATCCTGAGCTTGTCGAAGGATGGTCCAGAGGGCGAGGAAACATCCTTCGACAAGCTCAGGATGAGGTCGCGTTTGTTGTGAGACGGAATTTCGGGCTCCGACTTCCGATATTCCGACTCCCGATATGAGGCACAGGGTGTTTCCGCACATGACAAGGCCGGGCGTTTGCCCGGCCTGTTCCGTTTACGGGTGCGATTGCCGCGCTCAGGCCCAGTCGTCGCCGCCGTCGTCGAAGCCGCCATCATCATCGAAGGACGCATCCTGCTGGGCGTCCTGGTAGGCATCGTCGGCCGCCTGCTGGCGGTCGAGATCGGCATCCTGCTGCGCATCCTGATAGCCGTCATCATAGGATTGCGCCGGCTGATCGCCCTTGCCGTTCAGCGCGTCGCCGAAGGTCGAGCTATCGAGCGCGCCGGCAGCCGGCGTCGCGGCATGGGCCTGACCACCGCCACCGAAGGCGTTCATCAGCACATTGCCGAGCATCATGCCGCCCGCCACGCCGGCCGCGGTGGTCGCCGCCGTGCGCAGGAAGCCGCCGGCGGCAGGCGCCTGCTGCTGGCCCCAAGGACCAGGCTGGCCACCGGGCTGGCCGCCGGGTTGGCCGCCAAACTGAGCCGCCTGAGGCGCCGCCTGCTGGTTCGGCGCGTAACCGGCCGATTGCGGCGGCATGCCGGAGGGCCGCTGCGGCGCGGGTGCGCTCGCCCCCCCACCGAACAGGCCGGACAGGAAGCCGCCCGATGGCTGCGGCCTGCTCTGCTCGGCTTGCGCCTCGCGCAGCCGGGCCTGCAACTGCTCGACCTGGGCCTGCAGGTTGGCGACCGCCTGCTCATGGACATAGAGCGATTGCGCCATGACATAGGGCGCATGGGGCTGGCTGACGACCTGATCGGCGATGAAGCGTTCCGCCTCCGGATCGCGCGGAGCGTCGCCGGCCTGTTTCAAGCGTTCGAAAATTCCGGTAATGACGTCGCGTTCCTGCGGGGTCATTGCACCATTCTCCTGCCGTTCGGGCGCCGGAGGAACTCCGGCACTGGGACGTTAGCTGGGGATTGTGGCGCGATTTGTCAGCGGCGGCGAAGGTGAATTATTTGTCATCTTCGCGCCGCTCCGCAGGGCGGGGTCGGCGGATCAACTCCGCCGCTGACGGCGGCAAGGCTCGCACGTCCCTCTCCACCGTCATGGGCCAGCTCGACCGGCCCAGCCCGATGCGAAAAGCGCTGCGCTCGCCGCCCGTGCGTCCTTACGCGATCAGCTTGTAAGCCGGCACGGTCAGGAAGTCCTCGAACTTGGCCGCCAGCGACAGGGTGCGGAACAGGTCGATCGCCTCCGGGAAGCGGCCCTTGGCGTAATTTTCCGCCCCGACCTCGCCCTTGACGCGCTCCATCTCCTCCTTGAGGCAGCGCTCGAACAGTTCCGGCGTCGCCTTGGTGCCCTGATCGAGATCGAGCCCGTATTTGACCTGCTGCCAGATCTGGGCGCGCGAAATCTCGGCGGTCGCGGCATCCTCCATCATGTTGTAGATCGGCACGGCGCCGCGCCCGCGCAGCCACGCCTCGATATATTGCACGCCGACGCGGATATTCTCGCGGAAACCGGCCTCCGAGCGCGTGCCCTCATGCACCTCGAGCAGGTCCTTGGCCGTCATCGCCACGTCCTCGCGCAGCTTGGACAGTTGGTTGGCCTGCGGCATCAGCCGGTCGAACACTTCCATCGCCACCGGCACGAGGTCGGGATGGGCGACCCAGGTGCCGTCATGGCCATCGCCCGCCTCGCGCTCCTTATCGGCGCGCACCTTGGCGAAGGCGGCCTCGTTGGCGGCCGGATTGTTCTTGACCGGAATCTGCGCCGCCATGCCGCCCATGGCGAAGGCGCCGCGCCGGTGGCAGGTCTTGATCAGCAGCAGGCTGTAGGCGCGCAGGAATGCCTTGCCCATCACGACCTGGCCGCGATCGGGCAGCACATAGGCCTGGTTGTTGGCGAGCTTCTTGATGAACGAGAAGATGTAGTCCCAGCGGCCGCAATTCAGGCCGACGATATGGTCGCGCATCTCGAACAGGATCTCGTCCATCTCGAACGCCGCCGGCAGCGTCTCGATCAGGATCGTCGCCTTGAAAGTGCCGACCGGCAGAGCGAGCTTCTCCTCGGCATGTTCGAACACCGCGTTCCACAGCCGCGCCTCGAGATGGCCCTCGAGCTTGGGCAGGTAGAAATACGGCGCGGTGCCCTTGGCCTGCATCGCCTTGGCATTGTGGAAAACATAGAGGGCGAAGTCGAAAAAGGCGCCGGAAACCGGCTCGCCATCGACGGAAAGATGGCTTTCCTCGAGGTGAAGCCCGCGCGGGCGCACCATCAGCACGGCCGGGTTCGGCTTCAGCTTGTACTGCTTGCCGCTCACGGGATCGGTAAAGTCGATCCGGCCGGTCCACAAATCCTTGAGGTTGATCTGGCCGTCGAGATTATTGGCCCAGGTCGGCGAATTGGCGTCCTCGAAATCGGTCATGAAGACTTTCGCGCCTGAATTCAACGCGTTGATCACCATCTTGCGGTCGACAGGCCCGGTGATCTCGACGCGACGGTCGAGAAGATCGGCCGGAATCGCGCCGACCTTCCAGTCGGCATCGCGCACCGCCTTGGTCTCGGGCAGGAAATCCGGCGTCTTGCCGGCGTCGAACTGCTTCTGGCGCTCGGCGCGCAGGTTGAGCAGCGACTTGCGCGTCGGGTTGAAGCGGCGCTGGATCTCGGCCACGAAGCCAAGCGCCTCGGGCGTCAGGATTTCCGCGTAACGGGCCACCATCGGGCCGGTGATCGCGACGCCGGGCACGGTATTCTGGGTGTTGCTCATGGTCATCCTCCGGTTTTGCCAGAGGCTAGCCCACGCCCTGATCTTTCTCCATAGACAAAAATAATCTTCACTTATGCCAATATGGAAACAATCAATGCCTGATGGAGCGAACCGCTTCGGCGAGGCCATACGCCGCGGCTTGCGGGTCCGGCTGGCCGCAGATCGCCGAGACGACGGCAACGCCATCGGCGCCGATGGCGATCAACGGCGCGACATGCTGCTCCTGGATGCCGCCGATCGCCACCACCGGCAGCGGCGAGGCCAGCCGGCGCGCCGCGAAACCGCCAATGCCGAGCGGCTCGGCCGCATTCGGCTTGGTGCGCGCATCGACCGCGAAGATCGGGCCGATGCCGAGGTAATCGACGAGCGCAGGATCAGCGGCGGCGATCTCATCATGCTCGCGCGCCGACAGGCCAAGGATCAAGTCCGGGCCGATCAGGGCGCGGACGTCGGCCGGCGCCATGTCGGACTGGCCGACATGCACGCCATCGGCATCGGCTGCGAGTGCCACGTCGATGCGGTCGTTGACGATCACCGGCACGCCGAGCGGACGCAATGCCGCGACCAGCGCGCGCGCCTGCTCGACGAGCGCGCGGCCACCGGCCTGGGTATCGCGCAGTTGCACGATGCCCGCGCCGCCATGGACGGCGGCCAGCGCCGTCTCGACAAGGCCGAGGCCGGCGCACAGACGCGGGTCGGTGACGAGATAAACCGAGAGATCAAGGCGCTTACGCAAGGCCCGTCACCTCGCCGATCTCCACTTCCGCCGCGAGCGCATCCGGCTCGAGCCGGTAAAGCCCGTCGATGAAGGCGGTGCGGAAGCTCGCGGGGGCATCGGACTGGCGCGCCGCGTGCGCGCCAACGACACCGAACATCGCCAAGGCCGCGACGGCCGCCTCGAGCGGGCTGTCGGCGACGGCCGCGAAAGCGGCGACCGAGGCGCTGAGCGAACAGCCGAGCGCGGTGACATAAGGCATCACGGCAGCGCCGCCGGCGACGGTCAGCATCGTCGCGCCGGCGGCGACATAATCGGTCTCGCCGGTCATCGCCACCACGCTGCCCGACAGGCGCGCGAGGCTGGCGGCATCCTTGGTCGCGGCCTTCGCCGTCATCACGGTATCGACGCCGCGCGAGCCGCCAAGCGCGCCGCCGAGCGCGGCAATCTCGCCGGGATTGCCGCGAATGATCGTCGGCTTCAGATCGACCAGGCCGCGCGCGGCGGCAAGCCGGAACGGCGTCGCGCCGCAGCCGACCGGATCGAGCACCCAGGGTTTTCCGAGGGCGTTCATCTTGGCGGCGGCAAGCCGCATCGCCTTGACGGACTCGACCGAGAGCGTGCCGATATTGGCCACAAGGCCATCGGCGACGGCGGCGAAATCCTCGACCTCCTCCGGCGCCATGATCATCGCCGGCGAGGCACCGAGCGCCAGCAGCACGTTGGCGGAAATATCCATTGCCACGGCATTGGTGATGTTGTGGACGAGCGGGCGCTTGTCCCGCAACAGGCTAAGCAGATCACCGCAACGCCTGGCCGATACCGCCATCGAAAAATCCCCCCGTGCCGCCGTGTTTCAAAAACCGGGACGGCTTTAGCATGGCTGCCGTGGCAGGCGAAATCGCTAGAGCAAGTTCGTCTGTTGCGAACTTGCTCCACCCATAATGTGCTCTAGCCGCATGCCAGCATCCCGGTTTAGTCGCGTGTCTCGACGAGCGCACCCCAGCCCCAGCGCAGCAGCGGCAGCACATTGCCGGCAAAACGCACGATCGCATCCGCGAAAGCCGGCGTCTCGACCAGCGCCGCCTCGACCGGCAGGCGGGTGAGGAAGGACTTGCGCCGGATCGCGGCGGCGAGGTCGGGATCGGTGACGGCATCGAAGCCGCGCGGCAGGCGCGTCAGCATCTCGGCCTCGGCCAGCGCCAGACCGGCACCGGAAAGTGCCGCCAGCATGGCACGATATGCGGCCGGGTCGCGCTGGATAGCGGCGCGCAGCCGCGCCAGAACCGGCGGATCGGGCCGGAAGAAGCCGGCCGCCAGAAAGCAGCCCTTTGGATCGACCTGGATATACAGAATACCGGGCTCGAGCCTGGCGCCGGTGCGCGACAGCGTGCCGCCGGCATGGGTCTTGTACAGGTCCCTACTCTTCGAGAAGCGCACGTCGCGGTTGAGGCGGAACAGCGAGCCCTTGCGGCTACCCTTGAGCGGAATGCCGGCCTGCTCGAAACGCGCGCTCAGGTCCTCGATCAGGTCGCCGAAGGGCTGCTTGACCTGGGTTTCGTAGAGCGCCCGGTTGTCGTCGAACCATTCCTTCGACTGGTGGAAGGCGAGCGCCTTGAAGAATGGCAACGCCTCGGGCCCGAAACCAACGAACGCCATCGCGCTCACTCCGCTGCCTGCAACAAGGGGCGAGGCGCGGCAAATTCGGCGGCGGCGAGCGCCGGCGGCAGCGGCCCGCCGGTTGCCCAGTCGACCAGTTCGACGGTGTGCAGGATCGGCGTCGCCGTGCCGGCCGCGGCGAGTCCTTGGCCGATCTGGGTGATGCAGCCGATATTGCCGGTGGCGATGACATCGGGCCTGGTGCGGCCGATATTCTTGACCTTGCGGTCGCGCAACTGCCCGGCGATTTCGGGTTGCAGGATGTTGTAGACGCCGGCGGAACCGCAGCAGATATGGCCTTCCGGCACGTCTTTCACCGTGAATCCGAGGCTTTTCAGCAGTTTCTTCGGCGCATCCGTGATCTTCTGTCCGTGTTGCATCGAGCAGGCGGAATGGTAGGCGACGGTCAGCGGCGGCGCGGTCGACGTGCCAAGATCAAGGCTTGCGAGATATTCGGTGATGTCCCTGGCCAGCCCGGAGACGCGCGCCGCCTTTTCCGCGTAGGCGGCATCCTCGCGCAGCATGAAGCCGTAATCCTTGATCGTGGTGCCGCAGCCCGAGGCGGTGATGATGATGGCGTCGAGCCCCTTACCGTCAATCTCGGCGCTCCAGGCATCGATGTTCGCTTTCGCGAAGGCGAGGCCGGCCGCCTCCTCGCCCATGTGATGCACGAGCGCGCCGCAGCAGCCCTCGCCCTTCGGCAGCACGACCTCGATGCCGAGCCGGTTGAGCAGCCGGATGGTGGCATCGTTGATGCCGGGATCGAGCACCGGCTGGGCGCAGCCGGTGAGCAGCGCCACCCGCCCGCGCCGCCCGGATACGGGGAAGCTCACGCCCGGCACGGCAGCGGAGCGCGGCGGGAGATGGGCAGGCGCCAGCGCCAGCATGGCGCCGAGACGGCCGCCAACCACTGGCAAGCGCCGCAGCAACGGCGCCAGAGGCCGGCCGAAAAACGCGCCGACCAGCGCCGCGCGGAAACGGCCCGGATAAGGCAGCACGCGCTTCAGCACGCCGCGCAGCAGCCGATCGTGCCAGGGCCGGCGATAGGTGTCGTTGATATAGGCGCGCGCGTGATCGATCAGGTGCATGTAATGCACGCCGGACGGGCAGGTCGTCATGCAGGACAGGCACGACAGGCAGCGGTCGAGATGCGTCACCACGTCCGGCGTGGCGGGCCGGCCGTTCTCGAACATGTCCTTGATCAGGTAGATGCGGCCGCGCGGGCTGTCGAGTTCATCGCCGAGCAGCAGGTAGGTCGGGCAGGTCGCGGTGCAGAAACCGCAATGCACGCAGGTGCGCAGGATCTTTTCCGACGATTGCATCGCCGGATCGGCAAGTTGTTCGGCCGTGAAATTGGTCTGCATGACGCGCCCCTCAGCCCCCTGCCTGCCACGTCTTGATCGCCTCGATCGGATAAAGCAGCATGATGACGTTCAAGGTCAGGTTGTCGCGGATCAGCCAGGCGCAGACGATCTCCATGCCGATCACCGCCACGACCGACAGCCAGACCGGCGACAGCCGGGCAATGGCGAAGCCGAGCGCCATGGCCAGCATGTCCGAGACCGAGTTCAGGATGCTGTCGCCGAGATAATCGCGCGCCACGGTCGCGGTGCGGTAGCGCTCGATGATCAGCGGGCTGTTCTCCAGCATCTCCCAGCCGACCTCGACGAGCGTCGCCGCGACCAGCGCCAGCCCAATCGAGAATGGAACGCGCCGCCAGCGCGCGATGAGCCAGCACGCGCCATAGAACAGGAAGCCGTGGATGATGTGGCTGAACGTGTACCAGTCGGTGATGTGCTGCGAGCCTTCCGGCCCGTTCGGATCGCCATACCAGACCTTGATCGTGCCGCACGGGCAGATCGGGTTGCGGCCGATCAGGAACTGGATCAGCGCGGCGGCGATGATGATGCCGCCGGCGATGGCGATGCCGGAATGAAGCGACAGGCCGCGCCGGGGCGGGGCCAGGGAGAGATCGGCGCTCATGGTGTCGTTCTATACCCCCGCATGCATCAGGCCCGGATTGAGAACGCGGTCGGGATCGAAGCTTGCCTTGATGCCAGCGACGATGCGGGCGAGCCCCGGATCGGGCGGCGTGAACACGGCGAGACGGGCGCGCAGCGTGTCATCGGCGCGCACCAGCGTGGCGTGGCCGCCAACGGCGGCGACGGCTGAGCGCACCAGGTCGGCGCCGGCATCGCCGACGGCGGGAAGGCCGAGCCAGATCAGGCCGCCGCCCCAATCGTGCAACGCCCGGCAGGCGCCGATCGCCGCCATGACGCGCGGCGCCTGCGAGGGCGCCACCGAAATGCGCCACACCGCCTCGTCACGCGGCGCCACGAGCGGCGTCACGTCGCGCACGGCGCGCCACAGTGCGGCATGGTCCTCGCCACGCAGCATCGTTGCCGGCGCCTTGCCGGCAACGAGCTTGCGCAAGGCATCGAGCCGGTAACGAACAGAGCTTTCAAAGCCCTCGATACGGATCAGCGTGCGGGCCGGCCTGTCCTCGAGCCCGTGCGGGAGATGGGCCGCGCCGGTGACCTCGTAAGGCGAGCCGAGCGCGGCCGACAGTGCAGCGACGGCCCCGGCGGTATCGAGCCCTTCCAGCACCAGCGTGCCGCCGGTCTCATAAAGCGGCAGCACCTTGAAGATCACCTCGGTCAACACGCCGAGCGTGCCGAAGGCACCGGCCTGCAGCTTGACGAGATCGAGCCCGGTGACGTTCTTCATCACGCGGCCGCCGCTCTTGATCGCCTCGCCGCGCCCGTTGACGAAGCGCACGCCGATCAGGCTGTCGCGCGCGGCGCCGGAATGAATGCGGCGCGGCCCGGAGACATTCGCCGCCGCGACACCGCCAATCGTCGGCTCTCCCGCCGTGCCGAGCAGCGGCCGGTGATCCATCGGCTCGAAGGCGAGCATCTGGCCTTTTGCCGCGAGCGTGGCCTCGATCTCGGCGAGCGGCGTGCCGGCGCGCGCGCCGATCACCATCTCGGCCGGCTCATACAAGGTGATGCCGGTGAGGTTTGCGAGCGAAAGCGTTTGCGCCATTTGAGCCGGGCGGCCGATCGGCCGCGTGCCGCCGCCGCGAATGGCGAGCGGGCGGGCCGCGGCGCGGGCGGCGTTCACGGCGTCGGCGACCTCGGCTTCGGTGGTGGGGGCAAGGGCGGTCATGCGCCGGCACCCCTCATCCCCCTGCCGGGGCCTTCTCCCGCAAGGGGAGAAGGAAGAAGCCGCGCCGTCATAGTCTTCCATCCAGCGGGAACACCTTGGCCGGGTTGAGCAGCCAGGCGGGATCGAACACGGCGCGGGTGCGCATCTGCTGGGCGAGGTCGGCCTCGTTGAACTGATGGCGCATCAGGTCGCGCTTCTCGATGCCGACGCCATGCTCACCGGTGAGGCAGCCGCCGACCTCGACGCACAGCTTGAGGATATCGGCGCCGACGGCCTCGGCCTTGGCCGCCTCGCCCGGATCGTTGACGTTGTAGAGCACGAGCGGGTGCAGGTTGCCGTCGCCGGCGTGGAAGACGTTGGCGACACGCAGGCCGTAACCGGTGACGATCTCGTCGATGCGGGCTAGCACGAGCGGCAGTTGCCCGGTCGGGATGGTGCCGTCCATGCAGATATAGTCGGCGATGCGGCCGGTGGCACCGAAGGCCGATTTGCGGCCCTTCCAGATCGCCGCCGTCTCCATGGCGGATTTCGATTCGCGGATCGTCTTGACGTGGTGCGCCGTGGCGATCTCGACGATGCGGGCGAGCGTCTCGTCCATTTCGGCGTCGGAGCCCTCGACCTCGATGATCAGCAGCGCCTCGACATCGAGCGGATAGCCGGCATGGGCGAAGGCCTCGCAGATCTCGATCGCCAGCTTGTCCATGTATTCCATGGCGACCGGCACGATGCCGGCGGCGATGATCGCGGCGACGGTCGCCCCCGCGTCGCCCGCGCTCTCGAAGCCGAACAGCACCGGACGCGCGCCCTCGGCCGCGCGCAGGATGCGCACCGTCGCCTCGGTGACGACGCCGAGCTGGCCCTCCGAGCCGCAGACGAGGCCGAGCAGGTCGAGCCCACCGGCATCGAGATGGTCGCCGCCGAGATCGACGATGGTGCCGTCGAGCAGCACCATGCGCACGCCGAGCAGGTTGTTGGTGGTGACGCCGTATTTCAGGCAATGCGCGCCGCCGGAATTCATCGCGACATTGCCGGCAATGGTGCAGGCAAGCTGCGAGGACGGATCGGGCGCATAGAAGAAGCCCTCCGCCGCCACCGCCGCCGAAATGCCGAGATTGGTGATGCCGGCTTGCACGCGCATGGTGCGGTTGGCGAAATTGACCTCGAGCACGCGGCTCATCTTGGCGACGCCGAGCACGACGGCATCCTCCTGCGGGATGGCGCCGCCGGAGAGCGAGGTGCCGGCGCCGCGCGGCACGACCGGCACGCCATGGGCGTTGCAGAAGGCGAGCACCGCGCTCACCTCCTCCGTGGTGCGCGGCAGCGCCACGGCGAGCGGCACGCGGCGATAGGCGGCGAGCCCGTCGGTCTCGAAGGCGCGGCGCTCATCCGCGGCGGTCACCAGGCATTCGGGCGGCAGCAGCTTGGCCAGCCCGGCGATAATCGTCGCGCGCGCGGCGAGAATTTCAGGCTTTGGCTGCGGAAAGGCGATGGCGTCCATGGCTCTCCACCGGTCCGGCCGGCATCATCGGTTGCTCACGCTATAGGGTAATCCCGCCCGGCTTGAAATCCAAAGCATGCGGCAGCATTATTTCCCCTCCGGAAATAATCCTTCCACATATGGTGCGCTATCCATGGACAGGCTGGCTGAGCTCGACATTTTCTGCCATGTCGTCAGCGCCGGCTCGATGTCGGCGGCGGGGCGCGAACTCGGCCTATCGCCACCGGTGATCTCCAAGCGCATCAAGCGGCTCGAAGAGCGCCTCGGCACCCGCCTGCTGCAACGCACGACGCGGCAGATCGCCCTGACCGAGACCGGGCGCGGCTTCTACGAGCGCGTGGTGGCGATCCTCGCCACGGTCGACGAGGCGGAAGCCTGGGTATCGCGGCGCTCGGAAGTGGCGCGCGGCCTGTTGCGCGTCACCGCGCCGACCTCGTTCGGCCGCATGCATATCGCGCCGCATATGCGCGGGTTCCTGCAACGCTATCCCGAGATCACGCTCGAACTGGCGCTGTCGGACAGTTTCGTCGATGTGATCGGCGACGGATTCGACCTCGCCATCCGCATCGCCGACCTTGCCGATACCAGCCTGGTGGCGCGGCGACTGGCACCGAACCACCGTCTGCTGTGCGCCACGCCCGACTATCTCGCCGGCCACGGCACGCCGGCCGCGCTCGACGACCTCGCCCGCCACGCGCTGCTGCTGCATGGCGGCGACAGCTGGAAGCTCGAGGGGCCGGACGGGCCGGTCAGCGTGCGCGTCGAAAGCCCGATCCGCACCAATTCGAGCGAGGTGGTGCGCGAGGCGGTGCTGGCCGGTATCGGCATCGCGCTGCGCTCGACCTGGGATGTCGGCCCCGAACTGCGCGAGGGCCGGCTGGTGCGCGTGCTGCCCGAGTATCACGCCACCAGCCGCGTCGCGGTGCATGCCGTCTATCCCTCGCGCCGGCACCTGGCGCACAAGGTGCGGGTGTTCATCGATTTCCTGGCCGCGCTTTACGGCGCCGAGCCGTATTGGGACCGCGGCCTCGCCATGCCTGGCCGGCTCAACAGCGACGCTGCGACAGTGTGAACGGTTGGCATCACCGCCAGATTTGACTAGTTCCAGTGTCCATCGGGCGGATGGCACTTCCGCTCATCTGGAGGGGTAAGATGTTCAAGACCGCACTCGCTCTCGCAAGCCTGATCCTGATGACCGGCGGCGCGCTCGCCCAGGATGCGGCGGCAGGGGAGAAGGTCTTCAACAAATGCCGCGCCTGCCACCAGGTCGGCCCCAATGCGCGCAACGCCGTCGGCCCCGAACTGAACGGCGTGATCGGCCGCCATTCCGGCGCGGTCGAAGGCTATAATTATTCGGCCGCCAACAAGAATTCCGGCCTGACCTGGGACGAGGCGACGTTCACCGATTACATCAAGCATCCGCGCGTCAAGATTCCCGGCACCAAGATGGCCTTTGCCGGCCTGAGCAGCGAAAAGGACATCACCAACCTGATCGCCTATCTCAAGCAGTTCGACAAGGACGGCAACAAGAGCTAACCCGGTTCAGCCGTCAGCCTTTCATGGGGACTGGACGCGCACACGCAATCGGCATGACAATGGCGGCCCGGGGCGGTTCGCCCGGCGGCCGTGGGGAGAGTTTCGTTGAGCGTTGAGGGGCAACCGCGCGTCGGGCTGTTCGTGACCTGTCTGGTCGATCTCATCCGCCCCAGCATCGGCTTTGCCGCCGCCAAGCTGCTGGAGGATGCTGGCTGCCGCGTCGAGGTGCCGGCGCAGACCTGCTGCGGCCAGCCAGCCTTCAATGCCGGCGACCGCGACACGGCGCGCGCCATCGCGGCGCAAACCATCGCCGCCTTCGAGCCCTATGACTATGTCGTGGCGCCGTCCGGCTCCTGCGCCGGGCAGATCAGCAAACATTACCCGGAACTGTTCGCCGGCGACCCAAATCTCGCGCCGAAGGCCAATGCGCTCGCCGCCAAGACCTACGAGTTGATCTCGTTCCTGACCGACGTGCTCGGCGTCGAATCGGTGAAGGCGCATTTCGACGGCACCGTCACCTATCACGACAGTTGCTCCGGCCTGCGCGAACTCGGCATCAAGGCGCAGCCGCGCAAGCTGCTCGGCTCCGTCGCGGGGCTGTCGCTGGTCGAGTTGCAGGAGAGCGAGGTGTGCTGCGGCTTCGGCGGCACGTTCTCGGTGAAATACGGCGAGATTTCCGACAAGATCGTCAGCGAGAAGACCGCCCGCATCGGCAAGACCCATGCCGCCACGCTGCTTGCCGGCGATCTCGGCTGCCTGATGAACATGGCCGGCAAGCTCAAGCGCCAGGGCAGCGCCGTGCAGGTGCGCCACGTCGCCGAGGTGCTGGCCGGCATGACCGACGAGGCGCCGATCGGCGAAGGAAAGCAATCCGCATGAGCGCCGTCTCGACATCACCGCAGTTCAAGCGCAACGCCCATGAGGCGCTGCGCGACGCCAACCTGCAGCAGGCGCTCGGCATGGTCCGGCTCGGCTTCATCGACAAGCGCCAGGCGGTCGTCGACAAGTTGCCCGAATTCGATGCGCTGCGCGACAGCGCCCGCGAGATCAAGAACCATACGCTGGCCCATCTCGACCTTTATCTCGAGCGCTACGAGAAGAAGGTGCAGGAGGCCGGCGGCCAGGTGCATTTCGCCCGCGATGCCGAGGAGGCGCGCGGCCTGATCCTCGAGATCTGCCGCAAGGCCGGCGCGAAAACCGTGACCAAGGGCAAGTCGATGATCTCGGAAGAGATCGGCCTGAACGCGCATCTCGAAGCCAATGGCGTCACGCCGGTCGAGACCGATCTCGGCGAATATATCATCCAGTTGCGCAACGAAGGGCCGAGCCACATCATCGCGCCCGCCGTGCATCTGACGAAAGCCCAGATCGAGAGCGATTTCCGGCGCGTTCACACCCATCTCGATCCCACGCGCGACCTATCGGAGCCGCGCTCGCTGCTCACCGAAGCGCGCGGCGTGCTGCGCCAGAAGTTCCTGGCCGCCGATGTCGGCATTACCGGCGCGAATTTCCTCATCGCCGAGACCGGCACCTCGATCATCGTCACCAACGAGGGCAATGGCGACCTGACGCAGACGCTGCCGAAGGTGCATATCGTGCTCGCCTCGATCGAGAAGATGGTGCCGACGCTGGAGGATGTCAGCCAGATCCTGCGCGTGCTCGCCCGCTCGGCGACCGGCCAGGAGATGAGCGTCTACACGACGTTCTCGACCGGCCCGCGCCGCGCCGGCGACCCGGACGGGCCGGAGCAGTACCACGTCGTCATCCTCGATAACGGCCGCTCGAACATGCTCGGCGGCGAGTTCCAGGACATGCTGCGCTGCATCCGCTGCGGCGCGTGCATGAACCATTGCCCGGTCTATCACGCGGTCGGCGGCCATGCTTACGGCTGGGTCTATCCGGGACCGATGGGCGCGGTGCTGACCCCGACCCTGATCGGCGTCGACAAGGCCGGCCACCTGCCCAACGCCTCGACCTTCTGCGGGCGCTGCGAGAGCGTGTGCCCGATGAAAATCCCGCTGCCGAAAATGATGCGGCACTGGCGCGAGCGCGAATTCGAGCGCCACCTGATGCCGGCGCCGATGCGCTACGGCCTCGGCCTGTGGGCGTTCTTCGCCAGACGCCCGGCGCTGTACCGTTTGACGACGCGTGCCGCGATGTGGAGCCTCTCGAAGCTCGGGCGCAGCAAGGGCCGCTTCAAGAGCCTGCCCTTCGCCGGCGGCTGGACGAAATATCGCGACTTCCCGGCGCCGCAAGGCGACACGTTCCAGGCGCAATGGGCCAAACGGAAGCGCGCGGCATGACGAGCGCCCGCGACGATCTGTTCGCCAACCTGCGTCGCTCGCTCAGCGTGACCGGCACCGAACGCATCCGCGTGGCCGAGGTCGAGGAACGGCTGGCGGAGGCACCGCTCGGCGTGATCCCGGCGCGTGGCCAGCTTGATGCCGCCGGCCGGCTCGCCCTGTTCAAGGCGATGGCGGAGGCGGCCTCCGCGACCGTGACCGAGGTCGAGAGCCCCGAGGCCGTGCCGCAGGCGGTCGCGGCCTATCTGCGCGACCACAACCTGCCCGCCACGCTGCGCATGGGCAGCGACCCGCGCCTCGCGGCGATGCCGTGGCGCGACACCAGCCTCGAGATCGCAAGCGGGCGCAGCGACGGCCACGACCTCAACGCGATCAGCCATGCGTTCGGTGCCGTGGCCGAAACCGGCACGCTGGTGATGACGTCGGGCGCCGACAACCCGACGACGCTGAACTTCCTGCCCGACAACCATATCGTGGTGCTCAGCGCGGCCGATGTCGGCGGCGATCTCGAAAGCGTCTGGCCGAAGCTGCGCAAGGCCCTCGGCAAGGGCGCGATGCCGCGCGCCCTCAACATGGTCACCGGGCCGTCGCGCTCGGCCGATATCGAGCAGACGCTGTTTCTCGGCGCGCACGGGCCGCGCAGCCTGCATATCGTGCTGGTCAAGGACGCCGCTTCGGCCGGCTGAGGTTTTCCGACGATTTTCCCTTGGCAAGCCGTGAGGCTGCGCCGATGCTGGCGGCGCTCCGCCATGGGCTTTTGCCGCCATGGCGGAACGGAACGCGCATCAGACGCGTTTCAATCCAAGGAACAAGCCACGGAGGATTGTCATGAGCGAAGTCCCTGAAAAGCCGGTTGAAAAGCATGCGCTGATCCCGAGCGACCAGGTGACCGGCACAGTCGTGAGGCGTCCCAACGGCGACAAGATCGGCACGATCTATCGGCTGATGATCGACAAGCGCAGCGGGCAGATCGCCTATGCGGTGATGAGCTTCGGCGGATTCCTCGGCCTCGGCGAGGATTATTATCCGGTGCCGTGGGCGGCCCTGAAATACAATGTCGAACTCGATGCCTACGAGGCCGACATTCCGGAAGACCGCCTCAAGAGCGCGCCGCACAAGGCGATCGCCGACGATTTCGACTGGGGCAATCGCGACTGGAACCGCAGCATCTACGACCATTACAGCATCTACCCGTACTGGACGATGTAGCGCTGCCTCCAAGGACGGCCTGCGCCCCGCAAGAGACGTGGCCGGCCTGACAATATCGCGTCTTTGGACGCTCGCGAGGCGGATTCGGGTCGGGAGATTGCCGCTCGGGCGCACTCCCGGCCCGAATGGCTTATTCTCGCGTCAAGCCAAGGTCGGTCAGCACCGCGATGCCGCCTTTGGCGAATTGCGCGGCATAGGCGCTGGCTTCACCCGGCTTATCCCAGACCGGCGTGATGCCGCGCTTCTTCATCATCTCCTGCACCTCCGGCCGGGCCTGCGCCCGCTCGGCGGCAGCATAGAGCTTGTCGCGCACGGTCTTGGGTAATCCGTTCGGGCCGACGAAGGCAAACCAGTTGGCGTATTGCCAATCGACATTGGCCTCCTTGGTCGTCGGCACATTCGGGAAAGGTTGAACGCGCGTATCGGTCATCATGGCGAGCGTGCGCACCTTGCCGGCCTCGAGCAGCCCCTGCGCTTCGACCGGCGAACCGGTGAACATGGTGATGCCGCCGGACATCACGTCCTGCAAGGCTGGGGCGCCACCCTGGCTCGGCACCCATTTGACGCGGTTGGCATCGATGCCGGATGCCTTGAGCAACCCGCCAATGGCCACATGCCATGAGCCGCCGGTTCCCGAGCCCGACGCCGACAAACTGCCGGCCGGCCTTTCCTTGATGGCATCGAGCAACTCGCCCAGCGACTTGTAGGGCGAGGATGCAATGACCGTGACGCCGGCGGGGAGAATGGCGAGGCGGGAGAACAGGTCAAAATCCGCCGTCGTCATCTTGGCCGTGCCGAGAGCCTTGTAGAATGCGATCTCGGGGCTGGCGACGCCGAGCGTATAGCCGTCAGGCGTGGCGGTCATGATGGCGGTGTGGCCTGCAACGCCGTTGCCACCCGGCCGGTTGACGATATTGACCGGCTGACCGATCTCCTGCTCGAACCCCGACGCGAAGATGCGCGCCACGGCATCGGTGCCGCCGCCGGCCGCCCACGGCACGATGACGGTGATCGGCCGCTCGGGGAACTCCGCCTTCGCGGTGCCCGACAGCGCTATCAGCGCGCTGACAGCCAGCGCGACTTTCGAAAATAGTCTCATTGTCCCTCCCTGCATACTGTATTCAGACAGCATGCAGGGCACCCTAAAGGCGGCGCCAAAGCCGGTCAAGCATGCGGAAACGGGCCTCGAACGGGCAGAAAACCGCAGGGTCCCGGCGTTGGAAGACGCCGTGCGCAAGGCCGGATGTAAATGACGGCGGACTCAACTCGGCGTGAGCAGCTAAACTTCAGCCATTATTAAGCATCACGGGTGAGGCTGAAAAGCCACGGCCGGCGCGATGCATCGCGCGGCGGACCGGTGTATAGAATGCACCATGCGATTTACTCTCGACCTCTCGGAACCGATGGCTGACCTTACCTTCTTTTCGCGCGCCGCCATGATGCGCCTTGCAGTTGCCGCCGGGCTCGTTCTGGTAACGACAGCGTCGCAGGCACAGGCGCAGGACGCGATCGGGACGCCCCCCACCGTGCCGCAGGGCAGTTTTGCGGCGCCGGCTGCGCCAGCCCCGGCCGCACCGGCTCCCACGGCCACTCCGAGTGCCGCGCCGGCCGAGGGCGTGGCGCCGGCCAAGGCGGCCGAGCCGGAAAAGGCAGCCCCCGTCAAGGCCAAGGCGAAGCCGAAGACCAGGCGCGCGGCGGCGCCGGCCGCGATCGCCCTGTCGCAGGACCCGCAGCCGAGCCTGACGCCGCAGACCTATGAACGCACCTTGAAGGCGGCGGCGCGCTATCAGGCCATCGTCGCCAGCGGCGGCTGGCCGGTCGTGCCGAAGACGGCGAAATTTGCCCCCGGCGCCACCGGCAAGGCCGTCGCCATGCTGAAGCAGCGCCTCGCCATCGAAGGCGACCTGCGGCCCGACGAAGCGCTCGGCGACAGTTTCGACGCGGCGACCAAGGCCGCCGTGCAGCGCTTTCAGGTCCGGTACGGGCTGGCGCATAACGGCATTGTCGGCCCGGCGACGCTCGCGGCGATGAACGTCCCGGCCGAGACCCGCCTGCACCAGCTCGAGGCGACCGTGCAGCGGCTCGCCACCAGCCGCTTCCCGTTCGGCGAGCGCTACGTCGTGGTCAACATTCCGAGCGCCTCGGTCGAGGCGGTCGAGAACGGGCGCGTGTTCCGGCGCTACACGGCAGTGGCGGGCGACCCCGAGCATCACTCGCCGGTGGTCGAGACCAAGATCACGGCGATCAACTTCAACCCGACCTGGACCGTGCCGACCTCGATCATCAAGAACGAGATCATCCCCAAGATGCGCAAGGACAAGGGCTATCTCGCCCGGCAGGGCCTGACGCTGCTCGACCGCGAGGGCAAGGAGGTCAGCCCGGCCAGCATCGACTGGAGCGGCAATGCCGCGCTCGGCTACACCGTGCGCCAGCCGGAAGGCGCGCGCAACGCGCTCGGCCAGATCCGCATCGACATGCCCAACAGCATGGCGGTCTATATGCACGACACGCCCGGCAAGCACGCCTTCAGCCGCGCCGACCGTTTCCTGTCGCATGGCTGCGTGCGCGTCTCGGATGTGCGCCAGCTCGCCACCTGGCTGCTGGACGGCTCCAATCCGGGCTGGAACCGCAGCCGCACCGACGAGGCCATCGCCATCGGCGCGCGCAAGACCGTCAACCTCAATACGCCGGTGCCGGTGATCTGGGTCTATCTCACCGCCTACCCGCTCGCTGATGGCACGGTGCAGTTCCGCGACGACGTGTACAAGCTCGACACCACCGGTGCCTCGCCCGGCCAGCCGCCGCTCGCCAGCGCCACGCCGACCGGCGGGCTCTGGTAGCGCGATGAGCGGGCGGCCGCTCCAGAACCGGGTGACGCCGTTCGGGGAGTTGATCGCGACAGCCTCGCGCGGCACGCTGTTCGGCAATCGCGGCGGCCGTTTCCACAAGGGCGCGGAAGAGCTCGGGCAGCGGCGCCATGCCAGCCGGCAATGGATTTGCTGCCAGCTTGCCTTCAAGCAGCGTCAGCGCACGGTGTGGCAGACCGGCTATACGGAACTGTTCTTCCTCGACGAGGTGACGGCATTCGCTGCCGGTCATCGGCCGTGCTTCGAATGCCGGCGCGTCGACGCCGAGCGTTTCGCGGCAAGCTGGCAGCAGGCCAAAGCCGCCGCGCGCCGGCCGCGCGCCCCCGAAATGGACGTGGTGCTCGATGCCGAGCGCCGCGAGGGGCGGGCCAAGCGCCGCCATATCGCCATGCTCGAAACGCTGCCGGATGGCGCCATGATCGCCGAGGGCGATGTGGCGCTCGCGGTGCGCGGGCACAGCCTGCTGCCCTGGACACCGGCGGGCTATCTCGCCCCGCGTCCGCGCCCCGGCTGCGGCACGGTGGTGCTGCTCACGCCACCGGCGACCGTCGCGGTGCTGCGCGCCGGCTACCGGCCAGCCTGGCACGAAAGCGCGGGATTATCCAATTCAACCTCATCCTGAGCCTAACTCGCCCTCATCCTGAGCCTGTCAAAGGATGCTCGAATGTAGCGCTGGACTGGACCCTCCTTCGACAAGCTCAGGATGAGGGCGAGAGTGAAGGCGAGACAGAAGCGAAGAGCCGCTCAGCCTTCCCGCAGCTTCATCATCGCCTTGTAGGCCGGGCGCGCGGTCGATGCCGTCAGCCAGGCATCGACATGCGGGGCGGCGGCGAATAGTGCCGTGGCGGCGCGGGCATAGAGCACCACGCCCGCGACATTGATGTCGGCAACCGTGAAGCGCCCGCCGACGAGGTGGCCGTTCCTGTCGGCCAGCGCCCTGTCGAGCACCGCGAACGGCGCCTTGAGCGCCGCGATCGCGGCATCGGCCGCCGCCTTGTCCTGCTTCTCGGCCGGGGCGGCCGGCCCTTTCTGCAACACGCACAGCGCGTTGACCTCGCATTCATTGGCCGCCCAGAGCGACCACATGGTGATCAACGCCTCTTCCTCGATGGTCTTCGGCCCGAGGGCGCCGCCATATTTGCGGGCGAGATGCTGGTTGATGGCGAGCGATTCCCACAGGATCAGCCCGTCATCGTCGATGGCCGGGATATGGCCGTTCGGGTTGATGGCGAGAAACGCCGCATCGCGGCAAACGGTCTGGTCCGGCTTGGTCTTGTTGTAGAGCTGCACGATATCGACATGCTCGAAGGGCACGCCGATTTCCTTGAGCAGCCACAGGTTGCGCGAGGCGCGGGATTTGGCGGTGCCGTAAATCTTCAATGTCATCTGGCTTGGTCTTTCATGGTTTCACGGGCAATGATGAGACGTTGCACCTCGGAAGTGCCTTCGTAGATGCGGGTGATGCGGGCATCGCGCGCCAGCCGCTCGACGCCGTAATCGGCGAGGTAGCCGGCGCCACCATGCAACTGGATGGCGCAATCGGTGCAGCGCTGAGCTGCCTCCGAAGCGAACAGCTTGGCCATGGAGGCCTGTTTCGCATAGGGCTCGCCGCGATCCTTCCTGGCCGCCGCCGACAGGATCAGCAGCCGGGCTGCCTCCATATCGACTTCGCGATCGGCGATCATCCACTGGATGCCCTGGAAATCGGCGATCGCCTGGCCGAACTGCCGGCGCTCGCGCACATAGGCCTTGGCCTGGTCCATGGCGGCGCGCGCGATGCCGAGCGACAACGCGGCGACGCCGATGCGGCCACCGGCAAGCTCGGCCACCGCGGTGCGGAACCCGTCATTCTCGCGCCCCATCAGCGCCTCGGCCGGCACGAAGCAGTCCTTGAAATGCACCACGTTGGTCGCCGAGCCGTGCTGGCCCATCTTGCGCTCGGCCTTGCCGATCTCGAGCCCGTCGCTCGCCGCCTCGACCAGGAAACAGGACAGGCCCTTGCCTTTCGCCGCCGCCGGATCGGTCAGCGCCCAGACCACGAACAGCCCGGCATAGGCGCCAGAGGTGATGTAGAGCTTTTCGCCGCTCAGCCGCCAGCCATTGCCGTCGCGCAGCGCGCGCGTCTCGATGGCGGAAGGGTCGGAGCCGGCGCCGCTCTCGGTCAGGCAGAAACCGGCGGCCGGGTAGGTGCCGTCGGCGATGCGCGGCAGGTAGGCCTGCTTCTGCGCCTCGGAACCGACCGCCTGGATCACTTCCGCGACCATGTTGGTGACCGAGGTCGTGACCGCCGTCGAGGCGCAGCCGTAAGCCAGTTCCTCGATGGCGAGCGCGAAGGCAACCGTGCCGGCCTCGCTGCCGCCATGGGCGCTCGCGACATTCAGGGCCATGAAGCCGTTATCAGCGAGCGCCTTGAGATTGGCGAGAAATGCCGCACGACCTTCGCCGCGGTCGAGCGCGTCGGCCAAGGGCGCAAGCCGGTCGGCGGCGAATTTCCGCGCCGTATCGCGGATCATCGCCTCTTCGTCGCTGAGTTCGAACTGCATGCCCTGTCGCGCTTCCTCGGAACCGACGATAGCAGGCCGCCCGGCGCTGGCAAGAACCCGTTCGGGTCACGTTTCCATGAGCGGCAACCCGCTCAATAACTCGGCCAGTTGCCCGGCGTCATCAGTTCAAGCAAATGGCCGTCGGGGTCGCGGAAATACAGGCTCGTGCCGCCGCGCGGCCATGCGGTGCGGCCCTCAACGGCGACGCCCTTGTCCGCAAGCGTCGCTTCCCAGGCGGCCAGTTCATCGGCGGCGATGGCAAAGCACAAATGCAACGGCCCGGAGCCGTCATGGGGCGGGATCGAGCCGTTGGCCTGCACCTGCGTCTTGAGGCAGGAGCCGCGCTTGAACAGCAGCAGCACGTTGACGCCGCCAATGTCGAAGGCGGTCAGCACCTTGGTCTGGAGCATCGGCGCGAGGCCAAGCACGTCGCGATAAAAGCCGGCGGCGCGCTCCAGATCATCGACATAGAGCGCGCTTTCGACGATGCGGTTCAGGCGCGGCACCGGCCGTCCTCCTGTCAGGTGGGCGGCCTATTCGGCCAGCACGCGCGTCGGCGGAAACGTCACCTCGACCAGCGTGCCTTCCCTGGGCTTGGACTGGATCGACAGGTTGGCGCGGTTGGCTTCCGTCAGCGCCTTGGTCAGCGGCAGGCCGAGGCCGGTGCCGCTGCGCGGATGGCTCGTCGGCACGCGGCGGAACGGCTCGAGCGCGGTCTGGATATCCTTGTCGTTCATGCCGACGCCGGTATCGCGCACCCGGATCACCGCCTCGCCGCGATCGGTCAGCGCCGTCGAGACGATGACCTGCCCGCCGGCATCGGTGAATTTCGAGGCGTTCGACAGCAGGTTGAGCACGATCTGGCGCACCGAGCGCTCGTCGGCGACGACGCGCGGCAGGCGCGGCGCCAGATGCGAGCGCATGATGACGTGATCGCGGTTGGCCTGCGGCTGCATGATGGCGATGCAGCCGGCGACGATGTCGTTGAGATCGACGCTGGTGAAGGCCAGTTCCATGCGGCCCGCCTCGATCTTCGACAGATCGAGCAGGTCGTTGATCAGGCTCATGACATGCTGGCCGGAGACGTGGATGTCGCTAAGGTATTCCTTGTAGCGCTCGTTGCCGATCGGCCCGAGCTGTTCCTGCTTCATCACCTCGGCAAAGCCGATGATGGCGTTGAGCGGCGTGCGAATCTCGTGGCTGATCTTGGCGAGAAAATCCGATTTCTGCGCGCTGGCCCGGTCGGCCTGGCGCTTGGCGTCGGTCAACTCGGCCTCGGCGCGCTTCCAGTTGGTGATGTCGCGCAACACGGCTGCGAATTTCGGCTCGTCGCCATCGGCGCTGACGCGGCCGATGGTCATGAACAGCGGGATGCGGCCACCCTTGCGCTCGCGCGCCATGACCTCGCGCCCGTCATTGAGCAGCGTCGCGACGCCGTTCGCCTTCAGCCCCTCGAGATAATCGAGCGCCGCCGGGTGGCTTTCGGGCGAGAGCAGCATGGTGAAACTCTCGCCGGTAATCTCGTTCTGGTCGAAGCCGAACAGCGCTTCCGCCGAGCGGTTGAGACCGAGGATGCGGCCGCGTGCATCAAGCGTGATGATGCCGTCGGTCGCGGTATCGAGAATGGCGCGCGCCTCGCGGTTCTCCCTGAGGCGGGCGGCCAGTTCGAGTTGCAGGCTGTCATGGCCCGGCAGGTTCTCGACCTCGACGGCGCGCCGGAACAGCATGGCGGTGGCGGGAGCCCCGGCCCAATCGACGCTCTGCACGGTGACATCGGCCGGGAAACTGGCGCCATCGCGGCGCCCGATCATCACGCGCCCGGCGCGCCCGGCATCCGTCGCACGCCCCTGGAACAACCGCGTCACGCCGTGCTCGCGGATGATCTCGCCGACATCCTCGAAGCCGCTCAGCGTCAGGAAGGCCTGGTTGGCATAGATCGGCGCATCGCCGCGCAGCACGAGCACACCATAGGGCAGGCGCTCGAGCAGCAGCCCGGCCGCGTTGATCAGCGGATCGGGCAGCGTGCGCTCGACCGGCGCGGCCGGGGCCGGCGCCGGAACGGACGGCGGAGCAGCGGGCCGGACCGGGGTGACGGTTTCAGGAAATTCGGCAAGGGGCGCCTCGTCCGACACCACGACGTCCGGCAAGGCATCTGCCAACAAGGCGGTTTCCGGCGCCACGCTTTCCGGCAAGCTATCTTCCGGCAAGGCGGTGTCGGCCCCGGCAGGGGCCGGAGCGGCCTCCTTGAGCGCGACAGTCGCCGCCGTCTCATCCGGCAGGCGCGCGCCGAGCACCTTGGCGATCTCGCGGAACGCGTTGCGCTCGGCGCTCGACAGGTTCGAACTTTCGACGTCGCGCGGCGCGGCACTGGCCGGCGAGACGCGGAACGGCACAATTTTCGGACTGCCGAGATGCGCGCCAACCGTGGTCGTCAGCCGGGTCAGCGAAACGACCTGATCCGGCACCGTCGCCGCAGGCAGACGCGGCGCCTCGGGCGCGGCAGGCGCCGGCTCCGGCGCGGGTGCCGCAGGCTCAGACGGAGAGGTCTCCATCTCGACTGGCTCGAGCGCGGCAAGCGCAGGCTCCGGCGCGGGTGCCGGAGGCTCAGACGGAGGGGCCTCCATCTCGACTGGCTCGAGCGCGGCAAGCGCAGGCTCCGGCCCGGTTGCCGGCGTTTCAGGCGGAGAGGTCTCCATCTCGACTGGCGCAGGCGTGGCAGGCACCGGCTCCGGCGCGGGTGCCGGAGGCTCAGACGGAGAGGTCTCCATCTCGACTGGCTCGGGCGCGGCAAACGCAGGCTCTGGCTCGGGTACCGGCGTCTCAGACGGAGAGGTCTCCCGTTCGACCGGCGCAGGCACGGCAAGCCCAAGCGCCGACTCGGTTGCCGGCGTGTCAGACGGAGAGGTCTCCAGTTCGACCGGCTTGGGCGCAGCAAATGCAGGCTCTGGCTCGGGTACCGGCGTCTCGGACGGAGAAGTCTCCCGTTCGACCGGCGCAGGCACGGCAAGCCCAAGCGCCGACTCGGGTGCCGGCGTTTCAGGCGGAGAAGCCTCGATCTCGACCGGCACGGGCGCGGCAAGCGCCAGCGCCTGCTCCGGCTCGGTTGCCAGCGTTTCTGGCGAAGAGGTCTCCAGTTCGACCGGCTCCGGCGCGGCAAGCGCAGGCTCCGGCTCGGGTGCCGGAGTTTCAGGCGGAGAAGCCTCCATCTCGACCGGCTCTGGCGCCTCAGGCGCCGATTCCGGCTCGATTGCCGGGGTTTCAGCCGGAGAGGCTTCCATCGCGACTGGCGCCAGCGCCTCGGGCTCCGCGGCCGGCCCGGCTTCGGACTGCGACAGGTCAGGCCCGCCGCCCGGCCGAGGCCCGATCGCCGTAACTTCTTGCGGCGCCTCCAGGGCTGGCGCTTCGGCGTGCTGGTCGACATCCGGCGTAGCATCGCGCTCCGGCGTCAGCGCGGCCTCGGGCGCCCGCCACGCGCGGGCGGCAACCTCACCCATGCGCTCGAGCCGGAACAGGCCGAAGCCGCGAAAACCGGAAAAGCGCCGCTCCAGGTCGAAGGTCGGCATGGCCGACAGTTCGATCGGCAGCGGCACGGCGACGCCCGGCATGTGCCAGCCGACCTTGACCGCGCTCCAGGTGGTGGTGGTCGAGAGGAAATGCGCCAGATCATCCTTGCCGTCGATCTCGCAGGCGTCGAGCACCTTGTCCCAGGTCCGGCCGATCAGGCTTGCCGCCTCAAGCCCGGTCGCCTCGGCGAAAGCGGGCGAAAGCGTCGTCAGCCGGCCGGCGCCATCGCTCGACCAGGTGAAGCGCAGCGCGCGGCGCTCGCCCGGTTCACGATAAAGCCAGTTGGGACTGGCCGGCTTGCGGCGCCCGAAAGGCGCCGGCTTTTCCACCGGCGCCTCGTCACCGTCCGCCTCGGACGTCACGACGAGCCGGGGCGCGGCGAAGCGTGGCGCCTCCGGTGCGGCCGGCGCTTCGGCCTGCCGAACCTCCGGCTCCTCCGCCGTCTCCTCCTCGGCCGGGCCGATATCCTCGGGCGCGGTGACGCGCATGCCGAACGCGGCGACCAGCAGGCCGTAACCGCCATCCCGCAGCGCGACGAGCTTGCAAAGGCAGGTCAGGATTTCCGAGCGCGCGTCAAAAAAGAATTGCAGCCGTTCGAGCCGGGGCGGCGCCTCGGGGCGCATCTGCCGGCCGAGTTCCGCCAGCCGCTGCAGGCCGGGCGCCGCCGCGCCGAATACCTGGCCGCGCAGTGTCTCGAGGTCGCGCACGCCCGACAACACCAGTGCGCCGCGCGAGGCCCACAACACGCGTCGCGCATCGCCGTTCCACAGCCAGACCGGCGAGCGCGCGGGGTCGAAGCCACCGGGCACCGGTGCGGCCAAGAGGCTGTCGAGGGTCTGGTTGGTCATGCCGTCCCGTTCTCGCTTATCCCGCTCCGCGCGCATGGGCCTCCATGCGACGCATCGGAATGGTCCGCAGCCGCCGGACCGTCATCGTTAACAACTTACTAATATCGTGGCGCCGCACGCGGGTCCATGTCGCGACCGCCGCTACCCACCGGGGACTGCGTTTAGCGTTAACGCCGGCAAGCGTGGCGCCATGTCTTATTGTGCGTCGCAAAATTATATTGCATTGCACAACGAAACCTCGTATAGCACCGGTCATCCTCACCCGCGAGCAATCCGGTGAGACATGCGACAACGCGAAAGGAACCAAATCATGGCAGTTGCGAAGAAGGCCGAGTTCGACGCCACCGTGCAGAACACCAACGTGCAGGATGCCACCGCCCCGCTCAAGGCCGTGCAGGAGCAGGTTCGCGTGCTGACCGAGACGTCGCTGGAGCGCGCCAAGGAGCAGTATTCGACGGTCAAGAAGGCCGCGGAAGACGCCACCGGCCGGCTTGAGACCTCGTTCGACGCCTTCACCAAGGGGCTCGTCGCCTTCAACACGCAGGCCATCGAAGCGCTGCGCGTCAATACCAATGCTCATTTCGACCATATCGCCAAGCTGCAGACCGTGCGCTCCTTCGCCGAAGCGATCGAACTGAATGCCGCCCATGCCCGCAACCAGATCGACGCCGCGATCGCGCAGGGCAAGCAGTTGCAGGGTCTTGCCCGCAAGGCCGCCAGCGACGTCGCCGCGCCGGTGCAGGCGAGCTTCTCCGCCAAGTAATCGCCGCAAGAAATTGCCGGGCAGGCGCCAGCGAAATGCCGGCGCGTCGCCCCATCGAACGCCCCGGCCACGGCCGGGGCGTTTTCTTTCGCCGGCCACCCTTGAATTCGCCGGCATTCGCGGCTAGGTTCCGCGCCGCTTCAGTGCAGTCGTAGCTCAGTTGGCTAGAGCGTCGGATTGTGGCTCCGAAGGTCGCCGGTTCGAGCCCGGCCGACTGTACCATTGAAGCTTTCAATAAAATCAATAGTTTAACCGATCACCCTCGGGAGCATTTTCGACATTTCATGTCGCGTCATGTTGCAACTGATTTCCATTGATTTTCAACGGGGCTCGCCTGTTAGCGGCGAATCCATGCAACATGAAACGCAACATGGGAGGCGCAGAATCCCCCTATAACTTCCTGCGGATTGATGCCCAACCGATCGGCCCAGCCGAGGAAAAGGTTGGGGATGGAGATGAACGTCACATTTCCATCGTCGCTCGTCGGCGCCCCCCCCAAACATCTTGCTGTTAAGATCGCTGGAGTCGCAAGAGCGCTACGATTGTACATCCCCGCACGATACCTTGTGCACAATGTTGATCGGTGATGAAATATCTTGTTGAGTCGCATTGGGGGAACGGATCTTGACACGAGAACTGAATGATAAACGGCGCCTTCTAGGCGAAAGCTGGCCCGGTTCAGCACCGGTCCCGACACCGACCACCGAGAAGAAATCGTGGCCGCCGCAGGCGCCCGCACCGCAGCCAAAGCCTTCCACCACGACAACGACCACGAAGACGAAATAGGTGAAGGATGACTACGCGGAACCCTCAGACGGGCTGGCCACCACAGGCACCAGTGCCAACTCCACCGCGCCCGACCAAATAGCATTCAAGCCGCACGAATATCGCCTGGCAACGGAAGTGCTCTATCATGGTGCTCGCCAGCACTTTTTGATGGGCTGCCATCGTTGGGCGATGTTCTGCACCATCTTGTTCGGGGCAGGCGCGGCATCAACGTTCTTTTCGCCGGCCTTTTGCGGTCTTGCTGCAGTTATGTTCGGCGCGGCCGACATCGCGTTCGACTTCACCGGCCGCGCTCAGATCCACGCCACCTTTCGACGCCTATATCTTGAGCTCGGCCGCAAGATTAAGCGCGGCGAGATTCCCGAGTCCGAATTCGAAGCGGAATGGATGCTAATCTCGACCGATGAGCCGCCAGTTTACCGTTATGTCGAACTGATCGCAGCCCAGAATGCGTGCGCAGCATTTCGTGCGAAGTACAACGGCGACAAAATCACGTTCCTTTGCCGCCTCTTTGCGCACTTTTACCGCGGGTAATTCGCCAACTTCGACTCGAGCCCATATCGCTTCACGAGCTTGTCCATTTTGGTGAGCTGCGCGCGAAACTTCGCTGCTTCGCGCGGCTTGCCGGCCGCCTCAGCCTCCGCGACATAACGGCGGGCATCGTCACGAAGACGGACCGTGCTTCTCGCGAGTTGCCGAGCCATGATCTCTCGTTGGATAGGGTCCATGTTCGTCTCCGACTTGCGAGCACAACGTATCGTGATTCTGTTGAAGGGACCTATCGCTCGACAAGTTGGCGGCGTTCGAAGCGGACCGTTTGGGCAAGGCGAGGGAGGGAATGATGAACGATGACCGTCGAACCGAGATAGAGTTCGAGAGCGCTCGGTTGGAACATGCAACCTCCATCAAGCAAATGGAAACCGAAACCAACATGATCGCCGGCTTCGCAAATGCCGCGATGCGCGCGCCGGCCCTCGCCGCCGCGGGAGGAATTGCGGCCATGCTCGGGTTTTATTCAGCCAATGCAAGCGTGCTTCGAGGCACCCCGGCTGTCGCAAGTTTCAATTGCGCCCTGATCTGGTTCTTCGCGGCGATTCTAGCCTGTGTGATTGCGCCGGGTGCGGCATATTTTTCGCAAGGCTTTTTCGCTTCTTCCCGAGGTGCGCAGACTCATCATTTTGACCGGCCGTTTGTACGCGACACGTGGAAATCAAAAGCGCTACGCTGGGCCGGCACCTTTTTTCAGATCTGCGCAATTTGTCTGACGCTTTGTTCGATGATCGCGCTTATCGCCGGGGGAATCGCCTTCATCGATGTCGCCGACTTTGCCGCGCGTCGGTAGCTGTTCTAGCCTGGAACGCTGCAACGGCTGCCCATCTCGCCCTTTTCCGAAAGGGATCCATGCAGCCCGGTCCGCGATGTCGAGGCTCGCGAGCCAGGCATCCACCTCGAGACAGATTGACGCTCTGCCATGCAGGCTTATTCTCGCGTCAGCTCAGGATGGGTGGATATTAAGATGCTACGGTTTTTTATGGGCTTAATCATAGGGGCCTTGGCTGCCAGTGCCGGCGGCGCAATCGGAGGAGCCTTCGATCCTGTCTACGCCAAGGTAAATACGAACGGCATGCTCAAGGGCTATATTGTTCAGGACAAGCGCGGTCGGGTTGTCTGCAAGGATCCTATGGTTCAGCTCCATTTTCGCGGTCCTGAAAGCTACATCAACTGCCGATGACGTCTGAGGCACCGGACGCCGGCGCTTTTGCTTTTCTGGAGTTTCGCCAGACGCGCTGATTGCCGCTGTAGCGGTTATTCTCCCTTTGGAGTTTCAGGCAATCCCTTGATGCTCGATCGCATCTCCCCCCTTCCACATATCGACTCGACAGCTAGGCTGCTCCTTTGATGCTTCATATGGCCGTGTTCGACTATTCGGGCATTGTGGAAACACGGCTGTAGAGTATCGTCTACTCGTCGCCGGGGGGAGACGCCATGAGCTTTTTAACCGACGCGGAAGCCACGAGCCTGCGCCTGGCCCGCATGAGTTTGCACATTGTCAGCGATGACGAGTTCGTTCCGGAGCCTGAATTCGATATTGAGCACGATGACTTTCTGCTCGACCGCGTTCGTGATGTTGCGTCTGCGAGTGTCTATCGCTTCGAGGAAGTCTCGACCACCCGCGACGTGATCGAGCAGATTGTTCGGCGCGACGTCGGTTTCGAGGAGGGGGCGCAAGCGCTTGCCCGCGAGTTCTGTCGATTCCACCGCGGCGGCACTCGCGACGGCGCTTTTTTCGTATTTGAACTCGGCGTCGACAATCCGAACACGCAACTCTATGCCCTGATAAAGTATGATTACGGCCAAGCCTTGGAGTTGGTTGAGCGAGAAGGCCACGCCGGCCTTCGCCGGATCATCGAAGCCTTTGTCGGCGACAAGACCGCCATACAGAAATCCGCGTTGGTCCGCGTGGTCAATGGAGCGGCCAAGGCGGCGATTTCGACCCGTGACCGGATGGGCCGCCCGACGCCCGAGCTCACAGACTACTTCATCCGCTACCTTCAGGTGACGCGCGACCGCACCGACGGCGAACTCACTACGGCAGTAAAGGAGGTGGTGCGTACCGCACTTGAGGACCACCGCGAGTTCCTGCCACCCGGCGGCGTCGCGCCCGCGGTATCGAGGGCTCTGGAGGTGCTTCGCAACACCGAGGCAGTGACCGAAGACGTTGTGAGCCACGCTGTCTGGATGGGCGCCGGCCAACCCACCGACGACCAGGTGCGAAATTCGCTCAAAAAATCCGTGAGCCGACTTGTGAAGCGCAAGAGGTTAGCCGGTGTCACATTCCCGCCAGACGGAAGTCAGCTTGGACGTCCGATCACCCGGGTAGTGCGCACGGAGGAAGGCGTCACCATCCACTATAACACGGGGCTGGAAGGGGGAGCCGTACGTAAGGTAGACACAGCTGACGGAGCAACCCAGTTTATCGTCACCACGAGAAAATATATCGATGGCGTCGCCTCTGAAATCTCTGGCCGTCGCGGTTGACAGGTTTGACACACAAGGCCTTGCGACGACCACGGAAACACCCACTGCGCTGACGATCGCCGCGCTAGGCCCGGCGGAAGCTCAGGCGCTGACCCCATTGCTGGCGGCTCTATCTTGGCCGTGGGGGATTGTGGACAGCGCTGGCGAAATCGCCGATTTAGCAGCGCTTACGGCAGACTACGCCCCATTCATCGTCACCGTCGAAAAACCAATCATTAACGGAGCACTTCCGGTCGTCACACTTTGTGGACTGCGCGCTTTCCTGCTCGAGGAACGGTCGGATCCTGTGTGGCATGTGGCCAACCTCACAACTCCATTCGCGACGATGGCGACCGACTTCCGTCCTTGGGGGACGATGGAGATCTTCAGCCCAGCCGCCCCGACCAAGAGCCCACGAGAACTGGTCAGGGAGAACAACATCCCGCCACACGCGCCGGCTGATGTTCGGATTTGGATGCTGCGGGGGCCCGCGAGTAAGGAACAGTGGGCTGAAGCCGTGTTTCAGGCCTTCGCCGATCTTTCCGCTCAGGCGCTGATGCGAGCCTTGGCGGGAGAAATCAAAGCGGATGGCAGCCTCCATTTTAAGGGGCCACCTCTCACCCAATTGAGCAGGCCACGAAACGGCGCCGCCAAAGAGCTCAACCTGCAAGGCTACAACGACCTTAGGGACGCCGCCGCTTGGGTCTACGAGAATGGGGTCGAGGCGGAGCGCCGGCACGGTCTTTTCACGGCGGAACTTGGCGCAACTCATCCGCGTGTTGCGATCGCCCCGCTCGCATTTCGCCGCACCGCCTCCAACGTTTTGCAGGGCGCGAGGCTGGCTTACCAACTCAGTCTATCAGACCTCACCCGGGAGGCGATCAAAGCCCAGGGGGATCTCCGGAAGGCTGTTGCTGACGACACGGCGAAGCTCGCTGACAATACGCGGCAGATCGCCACCTCAGTCGCGGCGGCGCTCGCAACTTGTGTCGGGCTGATTGTGACGTTGCCCCGTTGGCTTAATCCAGTTTGAAGTAGGCTCTGGCCCCACGACAA